>JAABUM010000049.1_pt1 | contig 182897 bp, 28 predicted proteins | sample 5559161 | NCBI WGS metagenome assembly JAABUM01 (sample SAMN10711868, study PRJNA513369) | rock metagenome | isolation source: Antarctica rocks | place: Antarctica: Victoria Land, Siegfried Peak nord | reverse complement strand
AACTATTAATAATAGTAGAGGAAGGTTATAAGAGGGATAGAATAGATATAAATATAAGTAAGTAATAGATTAACTATAAAGGATATTAGAATAATAGCCTAATTAGGCTATTATTTATATTAAATTACTAATTTAATAATTAAATTACTAATTTAATAATTTATATAATTAGTAAGTACTATAACCTAATATAGCTATTAACTATTAAATAATATTAAATAATTACTTAAAATTAGGACTATAAAACCTATCTAATAGCGTATATATAAATCCGCGTAGAGTAGATATTATAATAAAATAGCTAAAACCTAGGAGTATTAAGAATATTTAGATCTTTTTAATATTTACTAATTTCTACTATTATTTTATTAACTACTATTTATTTATAATTATAATATTAATAGACTTTCTAAAAAATAATTATTTATATATTAAAAATAGGAAGTTAATATTAAGTAATATTATAAGAGTAGTATTTAAGTAGTTAAAGTAATTATTTTAAGAGGTACTATTATTTATATATTTTAACCTTATAAGAGAAATCTAACTAGAGACTAATACTTTAATACTAGCTATTATAACTATTTTATTATAAAAGTTCTTAATTAAAAATAAAGGGATAAAGGTAGAATAATATTTAATTACTTTCTATTCTTATAAGTTATATTTAATAGAAACTAGATATAAGACTTATAATTAAGAACTACTTATAATTATTAAGGTATTCTAGATATAATAGTACTTCTTAGAAGCTAGTTTATACCTAATTATAATAATTATTAATTATAATAACTTAAAGTATTTCTAAATAATATTATTATTAATAAAGAGATAAATATATTAAGTAATAAAGCTTATAATATCTAACTTTAAGATATACTATTATATAAATACTAAGAATCTAGCTAATATCCTATTAAAGTAATTAGATTATATATTAATAATAGATAAAGAAGATACTTATCTATTAATATTATAAAAAATAAAAAGAATATTAAGTATATTTCTTTTAATAAATATTATATATATAATATTTATAAGGGTTTATAAGATAATAAGGCTTATGATTATAAATAATATAAAAGGTTAGAGATAGGGCTTAAAAAGCCTTATACCCTAAAAATAGGGGAGAGTAACGCGCTTTTAAGGATATAAAGTAATATAAGTAATAGCTTAAACCCTATTATAAGATAGTTTAATATTAATTAAATAGTACTTAGAAGGTATATTATAATTATATTAATAATAGAGTATATATAAAATAAATATAATAACTTAATATTAGAGATAATTTAATATCTTTAAAAGGGAGATAAAGATATTTATAATAAGAAATAATTATTAAAGTTCTAAGGCTATAAAAAGGCTATTAATATATCTCTATTAATAAATAAATAGGGGTCCTTTATAAGGGTAGTATAATTTTTATACTTAATAATAAAGTAATTAAATAAGAAATATTAAAGTTTTATTATAATAACCCTTATACTAGCTACTACTTATAAAAGTATATATAAGAGCTTATTAAGTAGAAGTTCTATTAGAAATTAATAGGATAAAATATATATAATTATATATAAGAATACTTAACTTATTAATTAATAAAGCTATATAGATATACTATTTATAATATACTATTACTATTACTAATACTTATAAGGTCTTTTTAAGAAATTTTAAGAAATTTTATTATAAATCTCCTTTTAAGTAAATAACAGGATAGTATTTATAATATAATCTTAGTAATATAAACTATTATATTAAAATAGCTAGGTATTTATTTATTATAAAGATAATTAATACTATTAATATTATTAACTTATTATATTATAAAATCTTTTAAAATTTAATTAACTAGAAGGTATTATTAGTAATTAAGGGATAATATTTATAAGTAGCTTCTAAGTAGTTATATATTATTATATTAATATAAAAAGAAAGCTTAATACTACTTTCTATCCTTAAATAGATAGTTAAATAGAGAGATAGAATAGTATACTTAAGTAGTATTTATATTACTATTCTACCTAGAGATAAGATAACTAGGTAGAGTTATTTTATTTAATAGAGTTTATATATAATTATATAAAGTATATTAATATTAGGTACCTTTATATAAGATACTTTATAACTACTTACTTAAGCTAGATATAAAGCTTTTAAAATTATTATTAAGAGAAGTCTTATTAATATAAGAAAAGGTTAAATTACTTTAAAAATAAAAGGAAGGTTTAAAGTAGTACTTATATTAAATATAAGTTATATAAGTAGAGTATATAAATAAATAGTAAAAATAAAGATAATATAATATAAGTAATTATATCTTATTAAATATAAAGTATATTAAATTATTATAATATTATCTAAGGCCTTTTAAGGTCTTTAATTATATTAGTAGTTAAGTATATAAGTTATAATTACTTAATACCTTTTATATATATAATATCTTTTATATCTTACTTATAGAATTATATAAGAGTAATAATAAGGGTATTATAAAAGTTATATAAGTAGAGCTTATAAATAATAAAGATAAATAAGAAGCTAAAGCTATTCTTAATTATAAAATCTCTTATAATAAACTTTAATATTTAGTAAAGTAGAAGGGTTAGTCTTATAATTATAATTAATAGTTATATAAATAGGACTTAGTTAGTATATTAAATATATTAGAAAGATTTAAGTAAGATTACCTTAAAGTATAAAATTTATATTATATAAGAGGGGAAATAATTTCTATTATTATTAATAAAAAAGAAAAGATATTTAATATAACTAGACTATTAAAGGTATTATAAGAGAGGGCTATTATATTATATTAATAGTAGTACTAGGCCTATTACTATTACTACTATTATTAATAGGATCCTCCTCTTTATTCTTATCTTTATCCTTTATAATAGGAGGAAGGCGCTTTTATAATATATTAGTAAAATATTAATAAGGTTTTAAAAGGGGAGATAAAGTAATATATATCTATTAATAGAGGATATTAAGAATACCCTTAAGGGTATTTATAATATAGCTAATAATAGCGGGGTCTATCCTAGTTAAAGTAGTAGTAATAGAGGGGATAGAGGTATAATAAAGGTAGTAGTAAGATTAATAAATAAGCCTATTAAAGGTTTATTAATATCTAGTAAGTTAAAGAAGATTAGAGCTAATATTAAAGGTAGTTATAATATTAAAGGCTTATAAGAGGTATAAGTAGGAGTAGTAAGTAAAGATAAAGATTTCCTATTTATATTTTATATTAAGGTCTTTATAATAGTTATATCTTATTAAGCTAAGGGAGGCGCGTATATAAAGTATACTATTAAAGGGATAAGTAAAGCCTTAATTTAAAATATTAGACTTATAATTCTTTACGTTAAAATATAATATACTAGAGGTATATTATATAAGATAATATAAGAATAGGTTATAAGTAACTTAATAAAGGAGGTTAAGTACTATTATAAGGGGGGATAATAGGAGCCTTCTTTAATTAATAGAGGATAAGTTAATTATTAAGGATTACTTATAAAGTAACTAGTAGGCTTATAAGGAGATATAATAAGGCGCGGAGGGGGTAATAATATAAATAAAAATTAAAAAGGACTTAATATAATTAATAAAAAATAAAGATATTACTTTATAATTTAAAAAAAGGTTATATAAAGGAGGTATACCTTAAGTACTTAATAAACCCTTAATAGCGATAACTTCTTATTTACTTTAAAATACTAAGTCTTCTAACTACTTTTATAATAAATTAATAAAGAATAATAGGAAATATTATAAGAATATATTATAATATAAGGATTATATATAAGAGTATTATTTATAATTATTATAATTTAATAAAACTATATATTCCTTAAGGCTTAATTTAGAGGGCCTTATAATTAATTATATTATTATACCCTTATTAGAGGTATATTCTATTATTAAAGGAGTATCTTTTATAAATTATAACCTTTTATACTCTTAAAGCCTAAGAGCCTAGATAGGAAGATAATTATAAGGACTAATTAAGAATATAATACTACTATTAACGTAGTATTTATAATATATAATAATACTACGCTACCCCTTTACCTATAATATATAGAGGAGGGAATTCCCCCTAAAGGGAAGGGTAGTAATTAGTCTTACTATTAATAAAAATAGAGAGTTCTATATATATACACACACTATTTATAGTACTTAATAGCTATATTATTACGTAGTACTCTTATAGTATACCCTATTAATTAACTTACTTAATTACTACCTTTAACCCCTTTAAAGTTAAAAGTATTTAATAGAAGTTATTTAACTCTACCTTTTAAAGTATTAGCTTCTTCCCCTTTATATAATTAGGGTAGAATATAAATTTTTACTTTATATTTTAATACTTTTATTTATATTTATATTTATAATTAGTATTATTAACTCTAGATACCCTTCCCTTATATAAGAAGGCGTATAGTCCTATTTTCTTTATATATAATTATATTCCTATTAAGCTCTTAACTTTAAATAGTCTTATATAAAGATTTATCTTTATCTCTTAGATTTCTCCCTTTTATACTATTATTTTTATATAATTAAGGATATTCTTTTAATATTCTAGCTACCTTTCTTTCTACTTTTCCTTAGCTTATTTCTTAACCTTATTAAGAGTAAGGTTATTTCCCCTTATAATTCCTTCATCTTCAAAGCCTAAGGCTATTAACTTAATATCTATTATATATATAGCTAGCTAGCTTATAGAGAGTAGAAGCTTCCGCTAGGCTACTTTATACTTATAAGAGGCTTCGCTTCTCTAATAATAATTATATAATTATAATTAGTCTATTAGGTACTTACTATTATAATAATAATAGTAATACCTTTATTTACGCTAATATCTTCTTTAAATACTATCTAAGTATTTAAGAAGAACTAAACGCTATCTTTATAATACTAGTATTAAGTCCTCCTAGCCTAGGAAAGACTTCCTTAAATATTATATATTAATAATATACCTTACTATTAAAGACCTTAATAGTATCTTAGAGGCCTTATATAATTATTATAAAATAACTACTATAGTAGATGTCTTATCTAAAGAAGTCTTTACTAACCTTCCCTATACCTCTAGAGAGTTAGTACTAAGGTAGGAAATTTCTACTAAGACTCCTAATAAATTTACTACTCTTTCCTAATATTTCTCTATATTCTATTATTATAGCTCTTTAAACCTCTTAAGAGGTAGTAGAACTTATATTTTAGTTAGATAAATTTATATAGACTTAATATATCTTTATATCCTTAATTAATAATACTATTTACTATATTATCTCCTTAATTATAAAGGATACCCTTAGACCTACTAGATTAGACTAAGAAGCCTCTACTAGATAAAGAGGTACCTATTCTAGATCTATATCCTTAGAAGCTATTAATCTCCTTAAGGCTTCTATATAATCTTAGCCTTAAGAATAGGTAATTAATAAACCTACTACTTATAAGGCTATCTTACACCTTAATAAGGGAATAGAAGCCTCTTATAAACTCCTTAATAGCCCTCTCTTACTAATTAAATTATAGACTACCTCGTCTCTTAATAGTACTACTACTATTAGGTAAATATTAGCTAAAGAAGCTATTTATAAATAACTAATTAGCCTAGAACCTAATATATCTAGCTAATTATCTAGTAGTATAGTAACCTTTATTATTAACCTAGCGATATAAGTAACTATTAACGCTACTATAACTTAATATATTAAGGAGAACCTAGTTATACCTAACCTACTAGGTCCTCTTAGACTAGCTATATTAGTAAACTAGGAAGCCTGTAAAATATAAAAATATACGTATTATATAAGTATTATACGTGTATAACTTACACGCTTATATACTAGCCCTAAAGCTTGAAATAATACTATAAGTTAAAAAATACGTATTTAGTAACTTTTAGAAATACTAGGTAATTATAATAAGGTACTAAGTCTTATTAGTAGTTAATAGTACTAATACTTAGTAGGAGAAATAGTCGTAGGCGTAATATAAGTATAAGAAATAGGGCTAGGCTAGGGGAGTACTTTATATGTATATAAATTATATAAATTAACTATTTTTAAAACCTATATTACGCTAGCGTTAACGATGTAGCCGCTATAGCTCTAGCGAGCTTCCCGTTTCTTCCTAGCGCTAGAGGAAAATCACGGATTTAAGGCCTTAAATTCAGATTTTCTATATTTAGGACTTTTAGGCTAAAATAAAAAAAACCTAAAATTTTCCTATTTTCTACTAGTATTTTGCCTGAAAAAAGCGCTTTTAGCGGATTTAGTAGTTTGGATTTTCTATACGGGTTCCTAGTTTACCGATATAGTTAGCCTAGTTAACCTAGCAGGCTAGCTAACTAGGTAAAGTAGGTATATTAATTATAAGTAACGGCGGTAATAATTATTCCTAATAGAACTCTAAGGACTTAGGATTCTTTAATCTTATATATAATAGTAAATCTATTAGTACCGGTTTAGCTATTAAGTATACTAGAAAGGATACTTACTTTTAGGATATTTATATATTTACTAATTAAGCTAAGTAAATATACTTACTTAAGGATCCTACTACTATTAGGAATAACCTTTAACTAAGCCTTTATAAATAAGTACTTAAATAGTATAATAATAAGCTCTCTAAAATAGAGTAAAGGATAGTAACCTTTAATAATAATATTAGTAAATAGGTATAACTACTACTAAGAAGGTTTTAATAGCTATCAAATATCTCTATTAATAGTATACTATATAAGAAGTTTATTATAAAGGATACTACTAGCTATTATAAGTTATAGAAGTTTAGTACTAAGATACTATACTTTATAAAAGATACTAGGTTAGAAGATATAAAGATTTAATTTAATATTATATATAATACTATTAATTTTAAACTTTATTATAATATTTACTATCCTATTAACTAGACCTCTATTAATAACTTCTTATTAGAACTTAAGGATAGGAAGTATAAATAATAGGTTTATATAAGTAGGTAAAGAGCTTCTACTAGTACTTTAAGTAATAGGTTATAATAATATCCTAGTTATAAATATAGGCCTATTAAATAATATAATTAATACATTTTTTTAAATAATAGAGTAGGGTACTAGCTATTTTAGTAGGGTAACTAGTCTTATAGTAATACTTACCCCCCGTTTTTACCCTTTTAAAATAACTAGGCTTATTAAATAAACTAATAGCCTTATTAAAGCTAGTAGTTTTATTAAAATACCCCTTAAATCTTACCTCTAATATAAAGGCTTTAAATTATAACTAGCTTAATAAATATATTAGATTTTATATAATAACTTAATTAACCTTAACTCTAATAACCTTTATAGCTTATAAGGCTAGGTTATAGGAATTACTAGCTAGGTAGTTAATTATAAGATAATTATATACCGCGCTTTTTATTATAATAAGTATACTAGGCTATTATAGAGGATATAGTAGAAGACTTTACTAATAGTAATCTTAATAGTTATTAGGAGTATTATACTATTATATAACTAGGTAACGCGGTTAAATAGCTAGACCTATTATAAGACTAGGTAGACTCTCTTAATATAGGGATTAAGTCCTTTAGAATAAATAAGGACTTTATTAACTATAATTAATAAGTACTTAAGGTAAACTTCATAGCTTAATATAATATAAATAGTTATACTTACTCCTCTTATACCTCTACCTTCTCTTTAAGAAATAAGCTATTTATTTACTTATAAAAAAGCTACTAGATATTATAAAGCCTTCTATATTTACTTTTATATCTACCTCTATAAGTACTAAGAAGACTAGTATAGCCTATTTAATAATACCTATTATATTATTATTAACTAAATTAACCGTTTATCTAGATTAATTTAAAGGCCCTAGGATATAACTTTAAAGGATAGAAATATACTACTATAAGTATATTCTAGTCTAAAGATATAATAAGGAAGTAGATAGAGGTCTACTTCAATAGCGGCTATTTAATTATATTAGTTAACTGTTTATATCTTATAAAGATTCTATTAAATATAGAAATTAAGAAGATACCTAGTATCCTTAATACTAATATAAGGCGTTAATAATAAGATTATAAAGACTAATAAATTCACCCTAATTAAAATATATATTAGTAGGATTATTAATAATAAGCTAGTAATAGCCTTTATAGTTATAAAAGCTTATATTATAAAGGACTTTAAAGCTAACCTACTTATTAGTAATAATATTTTAATATTATAAAAAGTAATCTTAGACTTTAATAACTAAGTAGTAATATTAGACTCTTATTAAAACCTTATATTACTAATAAAAGTTTAAACCTAGTTATCCCTAAATACTAAATATATTATAAAGATTAAGGCGTCTATTATTATTCCGCCTTATAATACTATAAAGGTATTAGGAACTAGACTAGAAGACTAGTTCCTAAGGGCTAGAATAGATAGTATAAACTACTAGCGAGTAGGTAGCGTTATAAAGGTGGACTTAATACTCTAGTAACTTTATAGTTATAAAAGAACTAATCTCTACCTTCTAAAGAGGTAGAGGGAGGACTATCTAAATACCCTTTAAGGAAGCCACCTAGCCTCTTAGATATCTAGATAAAAGGATATCTATTAAGATAATAAGAAGCTAAACTAATACTACTAGGATATTACTAGTAGGCCGTATTATACTAGCTAGATATATTAAGATATCCTAATAATTACCTCCCTTTTAAGGGTATTTATCCCTAAATATTAACTATTACTACCTATAATAGGACTTATTAAACCCCTTTAAACCCCTAGTAGGGAAAGTAAGGGAAAGAGTTCTAAGGATAGTAATAATATAGTAATAGTAATACGCCGCTAATATTATATACTACTAATATATAAAAGCCTTTATAATTATAATTTATATTAATAGTAGGATATAATTATTAATTAAGTTTACTATTATATTACTTTATAAACGTGTAATATAAATAATAATATAAAAGTTAAATAATAATATTATACTATTAAATCGCGTAGTTAATATATATAATATAATATATAATAAAGTTATATTTTATTTACTTCTAACTTCTTTTATAACTACTACTATTAATATTAACCTATTATAAGTTACTTTAAGTTATATCTTAATATATTAATAATAGGAGCTAATACGTTTAATATTAATATTATTAATACTTTATAAGATAACTACTATTAAAGTATAAGTATAATATAAAGGATTAATTACTAATATAGTACTATATATTAAATAGTTAATAACTATAATAATAACTAAGGTAAGTCTCTATTAATTATCCTTTACTACTCTATATATATTATTACCTTATAATAGACTTTAATTATATTTAAATATATTATAAGTATATTACTTATAAATTACCTTCTTATATAAGTTTATTATATTAATTATTTAAGGACTTTATTAATATCCTATTATATTATATTTCTTTTAAATTATTCTTATACTCTTTACGCTTAAAGGTATTCCTATTAGCTAACTCTTATAATAGATAGTTAAACCCTCTTACTATACTATACTACCCTGTTATACTATTAAGGTAGTAGCCCTCCTATAGCCCTATTATCTATAATATGCTAAGTACCTAGGTTTAAGTCCTAGATTACTATATAACTATAAGACTAGTAGGGCTTATAAGAGGTACTACTACCTTTATAAGCCTTATAAATTAATTTATAATAATAATATTTTAATATAGTTTACTTATAATATATTAATAGGTTATAAGTCCCTTTTATCTTCCGCGCTTATTTATCTAGCCTCCTTACTTATAACCCTATTATTACCCTCTAAGGTAGAAAGTTACCCCGCCGTACTACCTTTATAATATAGGTCGCTACTTTTAAAACTAAGGTAGAGGTAGTAATTTACTTAAGGGAGTATAATAAAATACTTTTATATAAGCTATAAACCTCTAAAGAATTACTACGCCTTAATATAAAAGTAGGTAGTTAGGTAATTATTACCCTAGAGGGTATCTTAGATAGAATAAGATAGCGGGTAAGTTCTTTTATTATATACTTCTTATAATATATACTAATATTTTTATAAGAGGGGTTAACTACCCTTATTATAATAGAGGTTAATAAAGAGTTAGGGGAGGTAAGTATATTATTAAAATATTCTATTATCTTTATATAAGTTAATTATATATTAAGAGGAGGATAATAATAATTTTAATAAGGGGGAGATAGGGGAGACCCTAGAGGATATAAAGGAGGAGGAGGAAGAGGCTATTACCTCCCCTACTATTATATTACCCGCCTCTACTCCTACTAGCCTTAGCCGCCCTTCTTATAATAGTAGTTCTACTAGTACTACCCCCTCTACTTATAAGATTTACGCCCCTTACGCGCCTTATACCCCTTATACTCCTCCTACTCCTATTACTTCTACTCCTACGCCTACTCTACCTACCCCTCCTAGGGATACTACCTTATCCTCCGGCTTATTTATTATAAGCCCTACCTTATCTTTTATAAGCCCTAGCTCGCCTTAATACGCTCCCCTTATAAGACCTTAATACTATACCTTTAAGTAAAGATTCTTTTTTTAAGTTATAAGGATTTTCCCCTTAATTAATTCTTTTCTTATATACCTCTTTATTAAAATCTCTATTATATAAATATAACTTATAACTTACCTTATATAACTTAACTTTATAATTAAATAGTTTTATTATAATAGTTATATATTAATATTTTACTTATAATATTTCTTTATTATATATATATTATTATATTCCTTTTATAAGTCTTTTATATTTATATTTTTAATAGATATCTATTGATTATATTCTATTTTATAACTAGACTACTTAATTAAGTAGTATTAAATACCTTTACTTCTTATCCTATCTAAGATTTATTCTACCTTATAATATTCTTTACTATTAATAAATTCTAGAGGAGGTATAAATAGTTATTTACCTTTATTAAAATAGCTCTAATATAGTTTTAATAAAGAAATATAAGATATAAGATAGATTCTTTATACTATTAGAAGACTTAAGTAGTATACTTATATAATAGCTTTTAATTTAATCTTTTCTACTTTAAGTTCTTTATAATTAATATTACTAGTTCTCCTATTATATAAGACTTTAAGATATAAAGTTTATTATAAAACTTTATAACTTATACTTAAATAATCTCCTATTAATCTACTAGTATAACTCTTACTTTTAAAAGGTTTTCTACGTAGTTTTTAATTATAAGTACTCCTCCTTTTAGAAAGTTATCCCTAACTTTATCTTTTATATATAGATTATATTTATATATTATATTAAATAGTAAATAACCTAGAATAATATAAATATTATTATAATATATAAATTTAGCTATTAAGAGTAATATAACCTAATTATCTTATTCTTTATTTAAAAATACCCTAAGGTAATATTCTAATATTTAATTCTAGCGTTTAATCTACCTATCTATTTATAAATAGAAGGTAGTACTTAGTTATCTCTTTATTTTTATATAATAGTAGACTTCTAACTAATAAGTACTTATAAATAAGGATCCCTAATTTAATATAATACCTATTAGTAAACTATATTTTAATACTATATTTTTAAATAAGATCTTAGCTAATTTAATAGTAGTATAAGTACTTTTAATTAGAAGGTATTAAACTATCTTTATATACCTATTAATAATTATAAGAATAGAATTATATATAAAATTTCTATATTTACTAGGTAGTAAGCTTATAATAAAATTTATAGAAAGTTCTTTTTAAGGCTTATTAAGTTATAATAAGGATATTATATCATTATAAGGTTTATATCTAAGAGCCTTTACCCTTTAATATATTTTATAAGTTTAAATATATAACTTAATATCTATTAATATTCTACTCTAATAATACTTATATTAAAGTAACTCTAAGGTTTTTTATAACTTAAAATAACCTATTAAAGTATTATTATAATACCTTATAATAATTTTTATATATAATACTAAATTATCTAGTATATAAAGTACTCCTTTAAACCTTAGTAATTTTATTAAATTAACCTTTTAAGGCTATTTAATAGTATTTTATTTAGAAGTTATATACTTTACCTTATCTTTCTATTTAATAATAAATAGATTATTACTTTATAATAAGAGGATAAGTTCTTTTAAGGATTCTAATCTAGCTTTATAAGCTATTTTAAGTCTAGTAACTACTCTTATTAATACTTATAAGATATATTATTTATAATTAATAACCCTAGTAATAGGATTAAATAGTAGCGCTATTATATTACTTTAATATTAAGAAGGTAGCTTTATACCCCTTCTATCTAAGTTTTTAGGCTTAATTAAGGGTTTCCTAAGCCCTCCTACGCTAGATAAGTCTATATACTTAGTTATTTCTTCTAGCTACTTTTAGCTAGAGATAATACTTCCTAAATTTACTAGCTTATTTTATAAGGTAGGTAGGAGCTAGTTAAATAATATCTTAATATTATTATAATTAGGCCTATATAATAGAGTATTTATAGGATTCTTTTTACTAGGTTAATATTTAATATTCAAGTTATATATAGCTAAATAAATAGCCTACTAAGCTTAATAACTATTTAACTACTTTACCTATATAAATTTCTTAAGATTATTATAATTTATAAGTACTTTAATAGTATAATAACTACCTTCCGTGTAGTATTACTATTACTTAAAGGCTTTAATAATTACTAATAGCTCTTAATTATATATTTTATACCTAGTCTTAGTAGGTATTAATTTATAAGACTAGAAAGCTACTAGATATTAAGCCCTATTATTATCCTATTAGGATAAGATAGTAGTTATAATAAAATTAGATATATCTATTTTAATCTAAATTTTCTTATTAGGATTAAAATATATTAAAATAGGTATAGTTATAAAGGTATAATATAGGTTATAGAATACCTTCTCTTTACTAGCGCCTTATATAAATAGTCCTAACTTCTTCCTATCTTTACTACCTTTTAAAAGGCTAGTTAAGGGGGATACTATTTATAAATAGTAGTATATAAAACGCTAATAGAAATTTATAAATCTTAAGAATACTTAGACTTCCTAATATATAATTAATACTAGCTAGTCTTAGATTATAAACACCTTATAGCTATCTATTAATATATTATTAATACTTATAATAAACCTAAGGAATTCTATTAAATTAATATAGAATTTATATTTCTTTTAATTTATATAAAGCTAAAACTTTTATAACTACTTAAGTACCTAGTAGATATATTACTTATAACTTAAAATATCTTTAGAATAAATTAAGATATTATTAAGGTATATTATATAGGTAATATCTATTAGGCCTACTAAAGCTCTATTAATATAGGCTTAAAATATAGTTAGGGTATTTACTAAATTAAATAGTATAATTATATATTTAAAATAGCTATACCGTGTATAAAACGCCGTCTTCTACTTATTACCTTTATAGATATAAATCCTATAATAAGTATCCTTAAGGTCTAACTTAGTAAATATCTTTATACCTTATAAGTAATTAAGTACTTTACTAATTAGAGGGAGAGGATAATAATTCTTTATTATTATCTTATTTAACCTATAATAGTTAATATATAGCTATAAGCTATTATCCTTCTTTAATATAAATAAAATAGGAGCCCTTATAAGACTAGTAGACTCTTATATTTAACCCTTTAACTTAATATTATCTAGGTAGATATATAGAGTTTTTAACTCCCTTTATAATAAATTATAAATAGGCTTATAAGGAGGCTTATAACTATTTATATTAATAGCGTAGTCCTTAGGCTTAAATAGGGGTAGTTATCCTACCTCCTTATTTAAAAAGATATCTAAAAAGTTATAAAGACTTTTAGGTAGCTCTAGTACTTTACTTTTAGAGCTTTAGGTTTCTACCTAGAATAACCTAGTATAAATAATAGTATAAATTATTAATTTACCTTTAAAGGTATCTATAAATACTTATAACTCTAGGATAGATATACTAGTAGAGTCTAGTAGAAATTACTACTTTTAACTCCTTAGATCTACTTATACCCTAGCTTCTAATAAGGTAGGTATACTAAGAATAATTAGTAACCCCTTCTTCTTAATTATATAGAATATACTAGTATATTAACCTAGCTATCCCTAGCTATTAATAAGATAGTACTCTACCTAGTATATATTATAATAATAGATTAACTAACTATTTATCTATTTAAGAATTAGTAGTTAATAGCTCTCTAGGGGTTTTAGGTTATATTACTTAATAAAGCTTTAAGAGATAATATTAATCTCTACTCCTATATCTATTAAGAAGTCTATATAGTCTTATATACCTTATATATTAATAGAACTACTTATACTAATATTATAAATTAATAATAAACCCCTTTTAATAAGTAAGCGCCTTAGTATTAAGGTCTTAATAGAGGCGCGCTTCCTCTTTTTATTTTAATAGTCCCTTTCCTAATAATATTAATAGGTATTATATTTAGGTTCCTAGGTATCTTAGGCCTATAATAGTCCTTATTATAATAGCCCTTCTTTTTATAGTTAAAATATATTAACCCTTCCTTAGTATCTAATAACTTATTATAACTACTAGTAGGTTAAATACTTCCTACTTTTATAAAAGGATTAATACCTTTATCTTAACTTCCTTCCCTCTTTTAACCTTTATTCTACCTATTAGAATAATCCCCTTTTTTATTAATATAATTATTACCTACTATTATTCTAGTATAATACTACTAGTTATTCTTTAACTAAGTAGTAAGGGTAATTAGGCTTTCTTTAGTTATAGGGAGGTCTCAATAGTTTATAAGGGCCTTTTAGAGGTCTAAGTATAACTTTATAAAGAAGTTAATCTACTAATATTCCTTTAGAAAAGGAGGGATTTATAATTTAATCTTACTTAAATATATATTAAAGCTTTATATTAACTAGTTAGGGTTTTATTATATATTTAAATATAATTATATATTATAAAGCTAGCGGTTTACTAGGTCCTTAATAAGGTTTAATAAGTACTAAGTAAAGTACTCCTAGGTAACTACTCTCCTTAATAATAACTTTTTATAATAATCTTATAACTTAATAGGTTTACCTTCTAAGAACTATATAACCTAAGTAATCTTTATAAACTTAATTAAAGATTTATTAAGTATTAATTAAAATATAATGTTTATAATATAATACTATTTCCTATACTTATATATATTCTTCCCCTTATAAAAGGGTAAGTCCTTAGGCTTTAAGCGGCTCTTAGGGTATTAATTACTAGGTTCTTCTAACTAGCCTCTAATAGACTAACTTAGGGTAAAACTATTAAAGATAGATCCTACCCTAGGGTCTAATATACTTTATATATTAATACCCTAATTTAGAGGGTAGTCCTTTATTAGGCCTAGTCCTAACCCTTATTATATTCCTCCTAGTAATCTGCTAGTAATCTAATATAGATCTAGTATAACTATATCTACTTCTACTTATAATTAGGCTACCCTTTCTTAAATACCTTAAAGCTTTCTTTCCTTTATTAACTACTCTTTTTTAATTTTAATAGTAGTAATAAGTTTATTAAGTATAATTATACTAGTAAGGGTTTTATTAGAAATTCTATTATTAAGTATATTATTTATTACTTTAATATCTCTTATGTTAGACTTTAGTATTATCTTAATTTTATTATAATAAACTTTTAATATATTTTTATCTTATTTAGTATTAAATATCTTTATATTATTATACTATTATAATCTAGACTATCCCCCTTTAAAGGTAGAGAGATTAGAACTATTAGGAACTAAATTAAAAGACTAGTTCCTAAGGGCTAAAATAGATAGTATAAACTACTAGTAAGTAGGTAGTATTATAAAGGTAGACTTAATACTCTAGTAACTTTATAATTATAAAAGAACTAATCTCTACTTTCTAAGGAGGTAGAGGGAGGACTATCTAAATACCCTTTAAGGAAGCTACCTAGCCTCTTAGATATCTAGATAAAAGGATATCTATTAGAATAATAAGAAGCTAAACTAATACCGCTAGGATATTACTAGTAGGCCGCATCGTACTAGCTAGATATATCAAGATATCCTTATAAAAGGTACCTATAGTTTATAAGGGAGATATCCCTACTAATAGAGACTTCCTATTTAAACTAGAGTATACCTAAAACTTTAGCCTTTAAAGAGGTATCTTTATATATATTACAGACTTATTTATATTAGAAGTCTATATATTTAATACTTCCCCTATTCCTATTTAGCTATTATAAAAGGCTTATCTTAGCTCTCTTATTAAGTATAATTAGGATAGCGCCTACCTTACTACGCTAGTAGATACCTATATAGCCGTAGGTAATATAAGTATATAGAAGGCCCTTATAAAAGGCTTTACTATCCTTATAGTAGTAGTATATATTAGTATTACGTAGCCTTTTATAATACTAAATAGTATTATAATCTATAGATTACTTAAGGTAGTATAGAAAACTACTATAATAGCCGCTAAATTCCTAGTAATCTAGATAGACTAGGGTACTACTATTAATATCCCTAGAAATAAATAGATACTAATACTATTAAAGCCTAATATAAACCCTAAGCCCTTACATATATACCTAGTTAGTTAGAAGGATAAAGACTTAATTAATAAGATATATAAAAAGTTATATTCCTAAGGTAAAATATTATAATTAAACTAATTAATACTTCTTAGCTACCCTATCTTTATAGTCTAGTAAGATACGCTAGAAGGATATAAGGGCCGCGTAGTTATTAATATTTATAGCCTTAATAAGATTATTAAATTAGATAGTTATCCTCTACTATTATAATTAGAACTTATATTTATAGTTACTAGTTCCCCTTTTATATCTATTATAAACGGTACTAGGTGGTTTTACTAATTTAGTATATATAAGCAAGATAGATATAAACTTATAAAAATCTCCTATTAAAGCTAAGAATAGTATTATATTACCCTAATAAGATATAAATGTTTATTACCTTATATTTAAAGATAAACTAATAAGCTTCTCTATCCCTTTAAGAAATTTATAAAAGCTTATATAAATAATATAATTACTTTTTTAAAAACTCTACTAGAGTACTTAGTATATTTATAAGTACTTTTTAGCCTCTATTAGAGCTAGTAAATTAGTTTTAATCTAAAGAAAATATTCCTTAGCTATTTATCTATTACCTTATCAGGCTAAAAGGTAGATTCCCTTAGCTTATTTATATTAGAGGAGAAGCTTATAGTAATTAATACCTTACTATTCCTATTTTTATTATAAGACCTTAAGATTTTCTTAGAATTAATAGGCTAGTTATATTTATCTATCCTTAGATACGCTTAGCGTATAAATCTATTATAAAAATATAAAACTAACTTTACTAGCTCCCTTATTAAGGATATTAAAGGCTTTATAAGAAAGATTTAATTTATATATGTAGTATATAATCTTATTAATAAAGAGAAGAGTATTTTTATAAACTTAAAGTCTACCTTTAATAGTCTTGTATTCCTTATCTATTTTAATAAAATAAAGATCTTATTTATAAATTCTAATACCTTTAAAAAGTAGGGATTTATAATAATATAATAGAATGCTTTCCTAGGACCTCAATTTAACTAATAATATTTCTTAGTAAGATACTTAACTAGGCTAAGTAGAATTATTAGCTAATTAAACTAGAGGTAGCTAGTATTATATAAGTTATAAAATAAACTTACTACTTCATTAAATTATTCTAGAAACTACTAATAATTATTTATATTAATTATTTAATTATAGTACCTATCTTATATTAAATTAGTCTTACTACTTCCTTAGTTAATAAATTTAATTTATAATTAATTCGCGCCTTATTATATTTATTATAATTTAATCTTATAATAAAGTATAAATTAGGGAAATCTAATATTATCCTAGATATATTATCTAGACTTTAAGGGGATAAAGAAAGCTCTACTAGTACTATTAAAATACTAGATACCTTATATATTAAAGGCTTTAATAATAAGGGCCTTGTTAATTATAATTAATAAGGGACTATTATACTAATACCTTATATGTAGCTACCTTTATAAAGGCTTACTTATAATATAATAAGTTACTAAGTCTTATTTATTATATTATACTTATTAAAATATTAAAGAAGTTTAAAAAGCACCTTACCTAGACGTACTAATAGGATAGCTAATAGTCCTAACTACTAGAAATACTTATACTAATAAATAAAGACCTAGCTATACTAGATAGTAAGACTTACTAGGGGTTATACTTTAAGGTTTATAATAGGCTAATCTATTATATAAACTTTAATAATAGCCGTAAAAGATTATATATATTAAATACCTTAAAAAAGGATATATTCTAATTAGCTTATAATTAATAATATTCTAATAGGTATTATTATATTTATAAATAAATAGTAGCTTCTCTATATATCTATTACTTATAATAGTACCTATAGACTTATATAGAGTACTATCTAGAATATTAACTTAACTAGATAAAATAATATAAGCCTTATAAAAGTATAATCTTAATAAATAGACCTACGGTCCTATTCTATATTATAATAATAGATTCTATTATAATACTTCTACTAACTAGTATAGAAGGCTATAATAGCCTCCTTACTATTATAAATAAATTTTCTAAAAGGGTTCTACTTATACCTAAATAGACTATTTAGATAGCGGTCTAATAGGCTAATATAGTCCTTATAAATCTTACTACTTATAGCTAGGGTATTTCTTATAAGATTATTAGTAATAGGGATTCTAACTTTATATTATTATTCTAGAGAACTATTTTCTAGAAATTTAATTATAAACTACTAACTTTAACTATATATTACGCGTAGACGAATAGTCTATCTAAGAGAACTAATTAAATAGTAGAGATTATAATATAATACTATATTACGTAAAATACTAATAACCCTAATTAGGCTATAGCCCTCCCCTATGTATAGGGATACCTTAATAACTCTAAAAGTTAATCTACTAGTATATCTCCTAATAAGATCCTTTCTAACTTTAATATCTATAATACCCTTATTATACTCTCCTAATAACTCCTTATAAACGACTTTAACTAATTATAATAGCTTAAAAGAGACTGGGTAGAAGAATTAATAGCTTTTACTAATATCTTTATTAAAACTTATTATAATAGTAAGTATAAAGTACTATTAATAGTAGTAGGGGATAAAGCCTATCCTAGACTTAGAGAGGGGTATTATATACCTAGTATTACTAATTTAAAACTATATTAATAGTATATAGGGCCCTTTAAGATTATTAAAAAGGTAGGCCTATTAGTATACTAACTCTAGCTAAGTCCTATTATATATATTTACCCTATTATATTAATTACTTAGCTTAAGCTATTACTAAAGTCCTCTAAACCTTATACTTAGGTGCGTAATTATTAGCCTCCGCCCGTAAATAAGACGGATAGCCTAATAGATATAGCTAATAACTATTAAATTAAGGTAATTATTAGTAAATAGACTTCTAGCTAAAAGATTTAGTATTTAGTTAAGTAGAAAGGCTATAATTATAAGTATAACTTCTAGTATAATATAAATAATCTATATAATACTTAGGATATAGTAAATAAGTATAACGGTTAAAAATATTAATAACTACGTTATTAAAGGTAATAAGGGCCTTAATTATAATATAGTCGTTACTTTACTTTCTTTATAACGGTATTATTATATATGTAGCTAGCTAGCTTATAGAGAGCGGAAGCTTCCGCTAGGCTACTTTATACCTGTAAGAGGCTTCGCTTCTCTAACAATTAATTATATAATTATAATTTAAGTAGTCTATTAGGTACTTGCTACTATAATAATATCCTCTCCTTCTACTATTATTTAAAGGACTCTTTTTATTAAAACTACTTCTCTTTTATTTAATATCTTTATAACTTTTTTCTTCCTTCCTATTTTTCCTTTTAACTTATAATAGATTCCCGCGTTTCCTTTTTTAATTAATAGGTAGATCTCTTATATTATTAATATATATAATATTAATTAATTAAAGCTTATCTTTATTAATAGGACCCCTAATTATATTTCGAATATTTATATATTAATTACTTTAAACGCCTTAAGTACTATTCTTAACTACCTACTTTATATAATCTTTAATATTATAATATTAGCCTTTTCTACTATTAATATCTCTATTATATAAGTTATTAATAACTAGATTATAATATTATAACTTTATCTTATCTTATTAAATATAATACTTTATATTAAGTTAATAACAAATAATAAAATTAACTTTTATATCTTTATCTTTAATTTTATCCTATTGATATATAAGCTCTATCTTAGTTTATTATTAATATAAAGTTTAAAGATACTTATTACTTTTAAAGATACTACTACTACTACTACTTTAAAGTCTATTATTACCTTTATATTAAACTTCTTTAAACTCCTTAATAAATAGATTAAGTTATACTTATAAGGGGTAAATATTATCTTATATATATTTACTTAATAAAGGTATATTTATTATACCTTTATTAAGATCTTATAATTCCCCTTAATATCTTAATTATATACTATTAAATAGATATTATTAATAAAGCCTCTAATTTATATTTAAAGTTTTATTTTTATATACTGTTTTATAAATAGGGAGTTAAAAAATAAAAATAAAATAAATAATAAAATAGATAATATTAAAGATCTTAAAGGATTTTAATTTCTACTATCTTTATTCTACTTATCTCTTAATTTAATATTATTATTATAGCCCTTTTTATTAGAAAGCTTTATACCTATTATGTATTAAAGTTAAAGCCTTTTACTTCTTTACCTTATAAAATAACCTTTTATAAGAGATATTATTAAAGGCTATTATAATATTTAATAATATTATATTTGTTATATTATACTTACTATAATTTTATATTATATAAATTACTTTAATTATTATTTTAAAGATATTATTATTAACCTTCCCTTACTAGCCCTTATCTATTATAAGGGTCGTAGTTTTTTTAAATAAAGTTACCTAGCTTCTTTATAATAACTACTTCTAGTACTTTCTTTAAGGTATTAAATAAGGTAATTAGGTAATATGATTTATATTTTAAGTAATCCTCTTTCTTTAACTTTATTAGAATAATTATATTAGCCTTTTTAAACTTTATTAAATAATATTTAATTCTTAAATAGGCTTAAAATAAGTATATAAAACTAGGTAGTAGCTCTGTTTTTATTATTTTTAAAAATATATTTAAAATCCTATTTATCCTTAATATTTTATCTTATTTTATCTTATTAATCATTTTATAGACTTCCTTTTTAACAACCTCTATATTTATTATATGGGTATATTATATTAAAACCTTTGGATATTACTTAAATCTACTTTTTAAAGTAGAGAGAAGAAGCTCTTTTAAAGGACTTTTATCTTTTTTAAAAATAACTCTACTTTATAACCTTCCCTATTTATTCTAAGGGTAAAGAACGTTAAGAGTTCTTAAAGTAATATACCCTTCTCTTAGTTCCATTTAACTAGTTTTTAGATTTTATTAAGTAACTAAAATTTCTTATATACTCTATTTTAAAAATAGAGTACTTTTACCTTTTTTAATATCCTTCCTTTAATCTTTTAAGCCTTTTATTATACCTTTAAACTTCTTTAATCTCTTTTATAATTATATTTTACTTTAAGTTTTAATACTATCTTTTAAGTTTTTTTTATAATTTAATTTTAAAAGGACTTTATCTTTAAAGAAGGTTTTATTGATAATACTATCTTCTTTATAATTTTTATTAAGCCTTAAAATATTTTAATTAGATATCTATTTATCTACTCCTTAATCATTAACTCCCCTTTTAATAATAAATATTAAAGGGCGCTTATTTACCTTTTAATCTCCTTTAAGTCTATTATCTTTTATACCTTTTATAAGTATAAGATTACTACCTCTACTTTAAAGCTAACCTTAATATAAATTAAAGATATAATTAAAGTTTAATTAAAGTTTAATTTAATAATTTAATAATATTTATTTAATAGCCTTTATTATAAATATTAAATTAAAAGTACTTTTTACTTTCTTTACCCTTTAAGTTATTATATCCTTTAATAAGGTAAGCTCTAGTAAGGGTTAAAGTCCTTTATTAATATATATCCACTTAGTTACTCTAGCTACTCTCTTATTTTTAATAATATAAAGGGGTTATTTATTAAAGTTATAGACTTTAAGCTAGAGTTATATATATTATGTATTCATAATTATATTAATACTGTCCTGCCTATCTATAGAAAATATAGATAGTTAATTAACTATTAATTAATAGCTAATTAACTGCTTTTCAACTACTTCTCAACCGGCTTAAAACTAGTAAACCGTTGATAGGCTATTAGATAACGGTTAATTAGCCGAAGATTACCCGATAATTAACCGAAGATTAGCCGCTATAAAAACGTTAAAAAAAACCATGTAGAAATAGTTAATTATCTAAGCTAGTTAATAAATAGGGAGGTAATTATAATAAAAATTCTTCTAAGTCCTTAAGGTACTCTAGATATATTATATTAACTAGCCTTTATATGCTGAATTCTCTAAACCTTAATTATCCTGAAATAAAGTTTATAGCGTAGCTAATTACTTTTTTTAGGGATATCCCGAGCTACCCGCTTTTAGCGCCGAACCTTAAACTTTAAATCTTTATCACGTAGTATCTATAGTTTATATAGGTAATATAATAGGGTTTACTTATTAGTAATTAACGGTTTAATACTAGGTTTAGTAACGGTTTATTAACTATTAATTAACGGTTTATTCTAATAATAAGAACTTCCTAGCCTCCTCTAGTTAAGCCTCTAAATATAGCTTATATAAGGTTTATATAAGGTTTTTACCTGTTAATATGTAGTTTTATTAACGGTTGAAATTCTATTAATAGCCTATTCTAGTTAATTAATAGTTTATTAACGGTTAATAATTTATATAGAAGGCCTGGATAGTACTCTTCCTTCCTTCTTTATAATTTATATCTCTAAGGAGTATAAGTCTTCTAATATAAATTCAACTCCCTATTTATTAATATTTTAGTATTTATAAATAAAGAAATAAGCGCTTATATCCCTTCCTATTTTATATATTAAGTGAAATACTCTTCTATTTAAAGTATATATTAACTTTATCCTCTTTATATATAATAGTTTCTAGATAGCTAGGATATTTATTTATTATATCTCTTTATCCTTTAGTATTATTATTATTATTATTATAGTCTACTTCCTTTATATATTATATTATATTATCTTTATTACCTTTTAAGCCCTTATAAGAATTCCTATTAAATATTTTATATAACCTAGTCCCTTACCCTTATAATAATTAGGGCCTCTTATATTAATATATCTTTTGATATTTATTAGCTTATCTCTATTACTAAAAGACTGATTAGCCTCTTTAACCTATTTTATAATATTATTATTAATAGTAGTATAATTCCCCTTTCCCTTATATCCTCTTTAAAATCAATTAATATTATAACTTTATTAAGGTCTTTAAATCTTATTATAAGCTTCTTCTTCTTTTTTACTACTATTATTATCTACTTCTCTTAAGGCTACTTAGTTCTAGGTATTCTATTACTTATCTCCCTTTATAAAGCTTTTATATACCTTTTTTTCTACTATCTTTTAATAAAGTTTATTAGACTTCTTTACTTTAATCTTACATCTTTATTATTAAGTTATATAATTATTCTTTTTATAATTATTATATCTTTTAACTACCTCTTCTTTTATTTTATATTCCTTTAACTTATATTTATTAACATAAATTCTATATTATATTAGGCTCTTATATTATCCTATTATATACTTATATTATTAATAGTTAAAGTATTATATTAAAATCCTATTCCTCTTCTACCTCTTATACTTTAAAAAGTTATATCCCTTTATTAAGCCCCTCTTAATTATTTTATATATTATATCTAGTATAAGGAGTTTTAATAATAATAAGGCTAATATAGAATCTATTCTACTTTATACGTTTTACTTAGTAATAGCGGAATAGCTTCTACCTCCCTAATACTTTATTATTCTTAATAGCCTTAATACCTTTCTTAATTAATTGATTTATATAAATTAAAATAGTCCCTATTAATATAGTAGTAATATTATATAAAAGGCTTTATAACACTAATTAATTATTTTAAACTACTAAAATATTAAAGCTACTCTTATAATACTAATAATATCTAAAGTCTTTTAATAGTATAAAGAAGCCTATTTCCTTATAATTAATCTATCTCTATTTATTATTATCTATTATAATAGTAATAAGCCCTAATAGAATATTCTACTATTATATTTAGGTATAACCTTATATTACTTTAACTTACTAAGTATTAAAGACTTTAATAGCCTCTTTTATTAAATTTTATATAAGTATATTACTTTTTTAGTATTTCTTCCCTAAGATCTAAGAAGCCTTTCTTTAAAAGGAAGCTATTAAGGTAGCTTAATTACTACTACCCCTTAATTATTATATTATTATATTAGTAAATTAAATTTATAAGTTTATTTAAGATATAAATAAAATATATGTTTATAAAGTGTTAGAGATTATTAGGTATTATATTAATTATATTATTACTTATTATAAGTTTCCTTATAACTAGGGATGTTTAAGTTAAGTAATTAATATATTACCTTAATAACATTATCCTTCTATCTATTTAATTAGGCTACTAATAGCCCCGCCTTTTAAAAAGTAATTAAATATTTTATTATAAGTATTAAGTATTATTAAAGTCTCTTATAACTCTTATTATATTTTATAAAGTATTAGTTATTATTAATTAAAAATAGCCTTAAGAGATTTTTATTAATTAAAATACTTATTACTATATCTTCTACTCTTACTTTATTTAATATTAAGTTACTTATAAAAGTAACCTTAATAATATTAAGTATTATATTACTAAATTTTAATATTAATCTTATAACTTATAAGACTTCTATTAAAGAAGTTATATATAAATAGCCTATTAAACTAGTATAATACCTAGTTATAAGTAAGAATATAGGGTTTATTAAGGCTTAATATACTAAGTTATAAGAAATAATTACTAGTATTATACTACTAGCCCTACTACTAGCGCTAGGACTTATAAATCCTAATATACCTCCTAGAGTACCTTATAATAATAGTACTCCCTACTTTAATCCTAATAATATTAGATATTTTAATCCCTTTTATAATAATAATCTATAAATACCGCCTTTAATATTAAATATACTAGTAAGACTACCTATTTTTATAATATTTATATATTTATAAATTATATTAAGGATATTATTTAAGTAAGGGGTAATATAATTATTTATATAAAGTTTTAATTATATCTTTAAAGAACTACCTAAGGATAGTATATTATTAAGCTTAAAAAAGGTAATAAATATCTTATTACTTATAATATAAATAAATAGTATTATCTATTAATATAATAGTAGAAGGCCTTATATTATATTAATATAAATATATTAATATTAATATATAAGAAGTATATTATATAAGATACTTTTTAATAGAGAGAGCCTTAGAAGTACTCTTAAACTATTATAAGAGCTATTAAGGATTTAAAGATTTAAATAATAAAAGATTATATTCTTCTTATTTTAAATAATCTTATTATAGAATTCTAGCGTAATATCCTTAAATTAAATAATAATATTAAATAATAATAAGTTCTTTACCTTATTAGATTATAAGAAGTATTAATAGTAGAATTATACCTCTTAATATTTAAAATTATCTTAATAAAAATAGTATAATAGGGATTAATCTCTATTTTAACTATTTTAATTTTAATTTTAATTTTAATTTTAATTATAATTATAATAGCCTTTCTAGTAGTCCCTACCTTTTTAATTATAGTTATAAACTAATAATAATACTTATTATAATAATTAGTACTAAAAGCCTCTACTAGGCTATTAATCCTACTAAGGCTATTAATAGGATAATTAGGGCGTAAATATTTATATCCTTCTAATATAACTTATAAGACTTTAAATAACTATATTAGTATTATTAAATAGGTCTAATTCTTTTAATAGGTAACCCTAATAAAGTCTTTAATTTACGGGGAATTAAAATTAAAATTAAGGAAATTACTTTCCCTTTAAATTATAAGGGGAATAATAATAATAGCCTCTAAGACCCTTATAAGTCTATTAAGCTACTATTAAGGAAGCCTTTATAGGATAGCCTTCTTAAAGCCCTTAAAGTTATAAATAGGAAGGATTATACTAGGATTTTACTTATAAGCCCTTTAATTTTTATTAAAAAGGTTTTTATAAACTATCTTAGGAAGAAACCTTATAATATTATTAAGTATTAATAATAGAAGATATTAAAATAGATTATAAATATTATTACTACTATCTAAGATTCCTATTAAAGAATAAACTCTTTAATTACCTTTATAATTAATACTAGAAGACTACTTTATTAAAGCCTTTAATAACTACTCTATTAGTAGTAGATACTCTAGTAAATATTAAATCTATAAGTTATTTTATAAGGGATCCTACTATAATTATTTTATTAGTAGTAGTTATATAAAGGATAGGTTATACTTTTAAGAACTATTACTATACTATTATAACTATTAAATAGACTAATAATAAAAAAGATATTAAAGTCTATTCTAATCTAAGATATATAATATTAATTATAGATATAACTTTTATTCCTACTAGTATAAGGATTAAAACTATATCCTTTAATATCCCTATTAAGGGCTTTAAATTTATTAAAATTATTGTTTTAATAAATTTACTATTATAACTTTCTTTCTTTATAATTTAGTTAATAAAAAGCTTATAATTATATATATTACTAGAGAAATTTATATAAATAATTACTTAAAACTTTAAATATTAATAGAAGTAGATATTCTTACTTTAAAAGCTATAGTATTAAGGTTTATAATATAATAAATTACTATTAATAACTATTAAAATATTAAAATCCTAATAAATACTTAAATTTACTCTTTATTAGTAAAATAAGTAATTAAGAATAAGAAAAAATTCTTAATTCTTATAAAGACTACTACCTTAGTAATAGTTATCTTTAATAGGACTTTACTAAATAATTAAGACCTACTCTTTAAACCTTTATATAATCTTAATCTTAGGTACGCTAGTAGTATATTTACTTATATTATTAACACTTCTCTTAAGAAGGTCTTTATTAAAAATAATATTAATAAGGATATCTTTATTCCTAAGAAGGTAAGATTAGGAATTAGAAAGGAATTTTATTATAATAGATAATTTATAATTAATATATACTATTCTAGCCTTATAACTAGTAGTTAGCGTAATAGTTAGAAGGGTAAATAGGCTAAAATTATTATAATAGCTATTTCATGAATTATATTAACTATATCCTTATTAATTATAATTAATAAGAAGGCTCTTATAGTATTTATAATATTTATAATATTTATTATATTTATTAATTAGGCTCTTTATATAGAATTAAGTACTATTATTAACCCTAGTCTTAAGAATATACTTAAGAATAGAGTTAGAATCTATAAAGAAGTATATATTATAAATTAATTAACTAAAATTATTAAATTATATTAAGATCTTTTTATAAATAATAGAGATATAATTAATATCCTAGAATAGTAATAAATATTAATTCTATTAAAGCTAAATATATTATTTAAGCCTATATAAGTATATCCTCTTAAGTAAAAGGATAAAGATATTATTAATAAGACCTTTAATAAATTTTAAGCCTAAGGAAAACTTATATAATTAGATTAGCTAACCTTATTTAACTATCCCTACTTTATAATTTAATATAATACTCCTATAAGTAAAAAGGCTATATTATAATTAATATATAAAAGCTTAATAAAATTATAAAGAATAATATATATCTACTCCCCTTATAAGTTAATATAATAGTATTAGTATAGGGTTATTAATATATAATAGTTGGAAAAAAGGATGGCGGTAATAACGGGCGAATAAGCGTACGCGCAAAGACTGCAGGTAACGTACTAGGCGTTACATGCGAACTTATAGGAAGGAGACGAGAGGGGGGAAGGAGACGGAGGAGGTGGTAGAAGTGGTAGTAGGAGGGAAGCAAGAGGGGAGGCTCTTAGGGTCGCGACGACAGGACCCCTAACACTACTAAAGTCCCCGGAAATTAGGGAGAAAGAGTAAGGGAGACAAGGCTAGGAAGGTTAAGATATTATAGAGTCTATTATAAAAGTAAGGGATATAATCTAGGCGATCTAGAGTCTCCGGTTCAGGGAGATAATAGAGGTAATATAAGGCGTTACCTAGGTCACCCTTTATATTATAATAGGAGGCTTTAAGGCTATAAAGGCACGTATTACTAAGCTAGAAACGCGTCTAGAAAGAACGGGGAAGGATAGGAACGCGTTAGTAGGGTATAATAGGGGGTTATAGGCCTAGGTAGCTGGGGCTAGTATAGGGACTAGGTCCTAGTAAAGCCTAGGCCCGAGGATAGGACCGGGCCTAGGGGGGACGTAAGGTAGCCAGCCACTTAAGTAATTAGACGTTTAGAGGATAAGGGAAGTAGTAGTATAATTCGGAGATAAAGAAGGCTATAAAAAAGCGAGTTAGATAGAAAAAGAGGAGCTTATTAAAAGCTTTATTAACCTAGTAAATATAGTTATAAGGAATATTATTAGTACCTATACTAGGGGTATAATAGACGTAGTACTATAAACGGCGACGGTTAAAGGGCGTAAGGCCCTTAAGAGAATATAAGAGTAGGCGAGCGTAGCCTACCCCTTAGTAAAGGTAGTAAGGAAGACCTTCTACGTAGTAGTTAAAGGGGCGTGTATAAACCTCCTTAATAAAAAGGAAAAGGAGAAGGGGCTAGTAAGAATTAGGGAGGATAATATTATTACCTACCTAAATACTAACTTTACTAGTTTTAAGTAGGTAAAATATATAATAAGACTAAGGTAGGATAGGAGTAAGAAGACCTACTTAACCCTAATTATTAGGGTAGCGACACCGGAGGCGGTAAACCGCCTAGTTCGAGGAGGGATAGCTCTTAGTAGTAGTCTCTTAGTTTATAAGAGATAGGAGTAAGGAGTAGAGGTAAGATAATACTTTAACTACTATAAATACGGACACTTTACGCGAGAGTATTAAAGGGAGAAGAGGTACGGCTATTATACAGGTAGCTATAGCTTAGCGGACCACGTTACGGGCGAAGGAGTAATAATATACGCTACTTATAAAGGAGGCTATAAGGCCTGGAGTAAGGACTACCTAGTCAGGTAAAGGGAGTACTAGAGAGTAGTATAAAGACGCTAGACTAGGCCGGCGTTCTATAACACGTAGGGCTTACGGGGAACTAATACCCGCAGCGAAGAGGAGATAGACGCAGATAGTTTCAGGGTAGTCTAGGGTATATTAAGGAAGAGGAAGTTACCGGTATAAGCGGAAAGGGAACTACTAGACCTAGCCCCTCTCCGATAAAGAGGGCGGCTAACTACGATAGTCTAAATAGCCTGTAAGGAGGTAGGATAATAGGTCCTCCCGCTATCCTAGGGGGTACCTGGGGTCGAGGTTACTCTTAGGGGCGCTTAGGCTATAGACGACTAAATAGTAGTAGACTCTAGCCTTATACCGACTATATAATAGGATAACCGCTTAAGATCCTATAGTATAATATATAAAAAGAAAAGGACGGCGTATAAACGCTACTCCTAGAAGATACTAAAGTCTAGTAAATAGATGTCTTAGTAATATAAGAGCTATAAATTAACCTGAGGACTAAGTCGACGTACGACCTATCTTATAATAGGTTCTATCTAGTTTATAAAGCTAAGGAAGATACTCGGGTATACTTTTATATTAATAAAAGGGTTGATATAGAGAGCTAGGAGGCGGACTTCTCGAGCGGCGACTACTACTCGCTGAAAGTCAGCCTTAGGGGAAGGTAATAGGGAATCTAAGAGGATAATATCTAGATATATAATATTTATAGCCCCTCTCTAACGACGTATAAGTTAAAGGACGGCCTAATAATAATCCCTCTAATAGCGGAGGCCTTAAAGAGGCTAGGGGAATATATCCTCCTCGGGGACTTTAATCTCTACTATCCCCGGTAGAATAATAAAGGGAGAAGTATATACTATATTATAATAGATATATTACTAGGCGAAACGAGTAAATATAATATAAAAGTCACCTTACCGGAGGGTATAATAATATAACAGGGGAGAGGTCTAAAGTCGGTAATCGACCTAGTCTTTACTACTAAAGGTACTACTAACGTACTCTAAAACTGCGGCCTAAAGGCAGACCTCTAGTATAGATCTAACTACCTTCCGGTATACACGGAATTTAAATGGAGCTAGGAGAGCTAAACCCTAGTCTAGAGGAGGGCGTAGAAGATAATTAAAGACAAGGAGGTCGTTATAAATATAAGGAATAGGGCCTAGTAGCTTAGACTTTCTTTAAGGCTCCCCTAGATTAGATCCGCCGGCGAGGCGGACGAGTACTTAAGGTAGATACTAGATAGGTTCCAGGCTATCGTATAGGAATATATTCCGTAGGCGAAGCCGTCTAGTAAGGTAAGATCCTATTAGAACTCGGCTTATAAGGATATAATATAAAGGGCTAAACGGGAACTAAAGGCCTACTACTAGTACCGTAATATAAAGATAAGGGAGACTCTAAGAGAAGCGGAAAGGGCGAAGGTAGCCACGATTTAAAGAGAGAAAACCCTCTACTTCTAGGCGGCTATATACTAGGCCTTAGAAGACCCTTAGGGGGTATAAGTACTGGCCCGGTAGGGGAAAAATAAGAGTATATCGCTAAGAGCCCTGCCTAAGTTCCCCTCCCTAAGTAGATAAGACGGGACGCTGGCGGCTACCTTTAAGGAGAAGGTAGAGCGCCTTTAAAAAACCTATTTCCTAGCCCCTTTAAGGGTAGATTTAGAAGATATTACCGAGGTAGAATACCTAAGCCCGATACTAGGGGAAGGGGATCTAACGGAGGCGGAAGTCTATAGCTTTATAAAGAGACCGTTATAAGATAAGGCTCCTAGGATAAATAGGATTCTAAATAGGTTCCTACGGGCCGTATATAGTAAACTAGAGGAGGAGATCTACTATCTCTTCTAGGGGTGCTTCGAGATTAGATACTACCCCTAGAAATTTAAAGAGGCTAATATAGTAATCTTAAAGAAACCGTAGAAAGAGAATTATATTAACCCTAAGTCTTATAAGCCGATCGCCCTTTTAAATACCTTAAGAAAGATATTTAAGATAGTAATAGCGGCTAGGCTTAGAGATTACGCGGAGGCTAATAACCTCCTTCCGGAAGAATAGATAGGTATAAGGTAAGGGAGATTAGTAGAAACCGCGCTAGAAATAATTACTAATATAGTCTATATAATATAAGGAATAGGGAAGAGGAATATAATAAGCCTCCTCTCCTTAGATATTACCAGAGCCTTCGATCACGTCTCTTACTCTAGGCTACTCTATATAATAAAGATAAAGAGGGTCCTAGAAAGGATAGTATACTAGACGGCAAGCTTCCTTATAAAGAGGGCGACTTTAATTACCCTCGGTAGGAGGACGAGTTAGATAGAGTTAGTAGAGATAGGGATCCCCTAGGGTTTACCTATCTCTCTAATATTATTTCTATTTTTTAATACTCCCCTAATTAAGGAGTATAAAAAGCTAAAGTTACTAATTTAAGTCAGCGGATTTATAAATAACGTCTATCTACTAGCTTATAATAGGAGTATTAAACGGAACTACGAGGTTCTAGATAAAGCCTACGAGGTATACCTACGGTAGGCGAAGACCTATAAAGCCTTATTTATATTAAAGAAGTACGAGCTTATTTATATAACCTATAAAATAAAGGGGGTAAAGATAGACGTAATAGTTAAGCTTAAAGGAATTAAAGTTAAATTAAAGACGTTAATTAGGGTCCTAGGACTTATACTTAATAGTAAGCTAAATTAGAATATATACCTAAGGAAGGTATAAGCTAAGATAGATAACTAGATTCAGGCGCTCTACTACGTTACCGGCTTTATATAAGGCGCGATTCTACTAGTTAGTAGGCTTATATACGCGGTAATAGTAAGGCTTATAATAACGTTCACGGCGCTAATATAATATAGCTTAAAGAATACCCCCGGAGTAGTAGGGAAGCACGTAAAGACCCTGATAATAATCTAGAATAAAGGACTACGTAAAGTACTAGGGGCGTATAAGGCTACTTTAATTCTAGTCTTTAAAGTAGAGGCGGGAATCCCGTTAGTAAGAGACTTCCTTAATAAAGCCCTACTACGGAGTAAGATACTCTAAGGGATATATAAGACGGTCCTGAAAGGAAACGCGAAGATTAAGTCTCGGTTATAACTAAGAAGGGGTAGGAGGCTACGCCCTCCGCTACCCCCGTTAGCTAAGAAGGAGTCTTAGGCGAAGCGGTCACTAAACGGGGTACTTAATAGCCCGACGCTATAGAAAAGGATACTAACCTAGTAGGAAGGCCGGTAGTAGGGCTAGTAGCGCCACTACTAGCGGGGATTAGAGAGCCGATATAAGAGCCTAGCATAGAAGGGTAACCTAGTAGGGGGGAGATAGGACCTTTATAAGGGCCTAAAGAAGCCGGAGAGCTCTATAATAGTCTAGTTATATACGGATAAGATTAGGTTTAACTACTTCTTATTTATTAGGAAGGTACCTAGGATCCTAAGTCCTAGCTACTTATACGGGGTGGCGAGGTAGACCGGTAAATACGTCCTACTATTCTATCCCGACTATTATACTAGTAGGAGTTAGATATTACTAGAGGCTAGGTTAGAAGACTATAGTACTATTCTCTTATCACCGATAGGGATAAGGGTAGCGGCGAGGTAGTTAACTAGGTCAGGCGCCCTCTACTAGTTTATACTAGTAAAAGAGATATTAGCAAGAACTAATAGAGAGGAAGGGCTCCGCTCTAATTAAAGAGAAGAGAATATAGTTAATAAAACCTTGGTATTATAAACGGTAGACCCGACCCCTTAATATACCGCCCCGATAGTAGGCCTATTAAGGGGGGGAGGGAAGGAGCCGAATAATAGTATAGCCTACGGATAGTAGGTGGAGTTTTTATCTCTTAGCTAGGTTTCTCCCCGAACGATAGGTACGCTAGGCGTACCCCTTAAAAAGTCTACCCTTATTAGCTTTAGCTAGTATAGGAGTATAATTAATTAATTAATTAATATATAATAATTATTAATATTATAAGATAGTTCTATTAATTCTAAGTATAAATAAAGGATTAGTATAAGCTTATAATAATAAGTTATTAGAATTAAGAATAATTATTTATAACCCTTATAAGTTATTAGGGTTCTCTATTATATATATAATAATAAACTAATATTATACTATAAGAATATTAGGAGTTTATAAAGGCTTATATTAATAATAATATTATCTATTTATATACTTTATAAGAATATCTAAGTTATTTATATAAAGTTTTAAATCTCTTTTATTAAAAATAAGTAAGCCTTTCTTTTATAAAGTTATTTATTAGCTATCTATCTATTACTCTACTAGGATAGTATATTAATAGCCTAGGGATATTTATAATAAAAGAGAAAATTACTACTATTACTTTATTATAATTTCTATAGAACCTAGCTAACCTAGAAATATTTCTTAGATTAACTAATTAGCTCTAGTTATTAATTAAGATATATATATAAAGGGTAGACCCCTTATAAAAAAGAAAGGTTATCTTTAATAAGGGCCTTAATATAGGTATAAAGGGTTATATATAAAAAAGGAAAGTAATTAAAGTAATTTTTTATAAGCTTATATAAGAGGAGCTTAGCGCCTTTTAGGATTTATAAGATACTTTTAAGACTCCCTAATTTCTTATTTACTATAATTATAATAGGGTTTTATATATAAATTTAAATACTTTAAAAGTAGTAGGATTTATAGCTATTATATACTATATAAAAGGAGATCTTATATAATTATTAAGGTCTTTTATAAGGATTAATATTTAGCTTATTATATTTTTTAGTTTTTATCTTAATAATATAGAGAAGAACTATTAGCCTACTAAATTAGAAGTTACTAGTATTATATAAGTTATTAGGAAGGTTTAGTATATAATTAAATTAAATTTATAGGTAACTATTTATAATTATTTATACTAATTATTCTACTACTATCCTAATATTAAAGTAGTCTATCTTAAGAATTATAAGTAAGTATAAATAAATTAAATCTATAGCTTATATAAGCTTCTTAATACCTTTCTTTATTTAATTTAGAATTATATTATAAATCTAGGAAATTAAATATAATCCCTAATATATTATTAAGACTTTAAATAACTAACTCTATTAAGAATTCTAATTTATTAGATAGGATTCTTAATATTCTTCTTATATCTTATAATAATACTAAAGAATTTTATAGCCTTATAATCTACTATATAATAAACTAGAAAATGCCTATAAAAATTCAAGATTTTTACTTAGGAAAAGTATACTTAAAACTATAATTTTATTTATTTATTAGTAAGTAATAATAGTTATAAGGTAAATTTAAGTCTAAATATTACAGATATTTATATAAACTTTTATAGATACTAAGACCCCCCTTAAGTATTATAGGAGATATAGGGTAAATATTACTAAAAAATATTAATTTTAGATCTAAGGGATTATTTATAATAGTTACCTAGTATTAGAGTATTAATAGATAGTTATTAGGCCTATTTATATTATAACTCTATTATAACGTTACTATTTAGGACTAATAGGGTATAACTAAGTATACTATTATTAGATAACTTATTATATTAGTTATTATTAGGAAAAGATATTATTATTATTAAGATAGAAGTATTAAAAGACTAATACTATCTACTAGGTACCTAATTAATTATAGGATATCTAGTATAATAATATTCTATTCTATTAATAACTTCTATACTACTAGACTATTTAATAGAATTCTTAAATTATTATATCCCTTATATTATAATATATCTTTTATACTCTTATAATAACTATTAATAGTCCTACTAGATTTATTATATTAATATAAAGGAATCTATTAGATATAGGAGTTAGTACAGCCTAGTATTTATCTAGCCCTTTAAAGTTTACCTAGTAGTATTTAATAAACTAAGTAGTAGAATAGCTTATTTTTATTATTAGAAAGTCTAATATTATAGTCTAATATAGAAATTAAACTATATAACTAAGTATTATATTAGGCCGTTTTTATACTTCTAATATTATAATTAATATTCTTATAAGCTGCTAAGTAGCTATTAATAGGATCTAGGCGTTAATAATAAGTTATAACTAATATATTAGGGGTAGTCTATCTATTATATAATAATACCTACTTATATATAATATTTCTTATTATTTAGCTAGATATATATTTAGGAGTTTTAGGCCTAATAATATAGAGGTTTCTCTATCTTATTACTTATAATAGAGCTACGTATAATTAATTATAGCTAAAAGTAGGCCTAGTTTATAAGTTAATACTTATATACTTTATTAATTAGCCTTATAATTTATTAATAGTTATAATAAATACTAGTTAGATAGGGTATTACTTATAAATAAAAGGGGTAGGAATCTACCTATTATTTTCTTTAGATTATAATAGCGTCTTAAATAGTATTACCTTCTCGCCGTTATAGGTACCACTTATAATCTCCCCTTTAAAGATTTACTTACTATATCTTATTACTTATAATTAGGTCCTATTATATAGATATAATAGATTAAGGTTCCTTAGTAGTATAACTAGTACGCCTAGCTTAATATATAGCTTATAAGACGGTAGGGAGGGTTTATAAAACCTATAAAAGTACTTAGGGGGGAAGAGTTTATTATCTTCTTCTAATATAATATAATTAATACTCTAGTATATTATTATATTACTAGGGATATATAATATTATCTTAGTATTAGTACTAGTAATATCTTTATTAATAATAGTAAAAATAGCCCGTTCTAATAGATAAACCCTTTAAGAGATATTTATCCTAATATTAATATAGATATTCTTAACTAAATTATTAATAGTATTTCTAGGGGTATAATTATATTTCTAATATAATATATCTTTATTAGTAGTAGGCCTTTTCTAGATATTAATACTATTATTAATAGTAAGGAGATTACTTATAAAGAGTCCTATTTTATAATATATAATATTTATTAGGTCGGGATTATTAAGTTACTTATTAATAGTAAGATTTAAATATATAACCTTATTCTAGAAATAGGCCTTCTAAAGATATACCTTAATAATCTAGCTACTAGATCCTCCTAGAATAACTAGAAGTATTTATTAGAAGTTATTATAAAAGTAGACTACCTTACCCCTAAAATAAGCCTAATTATTATTAGAAATATCTTAAAGGCTATAACTAATAGCTTCTATATTATATTAACTTTATATAAGAGATTTATCCTAGAAGATAATATAAGCTTACTTAATTAGCTTAGTAAGATTAATCCCCTTCTTAATCTTATATAAGGAGGTAGTATTAGAGTCTAGGGGTATTTTAAATTATAAGTAAGTAGTCTAACCTCCCTATAATAGTATTAATATAATACTAGAAGATACTACTATTAGAGTAACCTTTTACTAGGAATATAGCCTTTCTATAATAGTATTTTAAACTATTATTTTACTAGTCCCCCTAGTACTATTAAGGAAGAATAGTATACTTAGAGCCCTAAATTTATTATTAGTATTAGTATTAATAGCGGTAATAATCTAATTAATAGCGTAGTATTAATTAATATTTAGCCTATTTTATAAGACCTTAGCCTTATTAGAGATAATTTAGTAAGATATTTCTTCCCGTAAAAGTCTATTTAGAATATTATTAAAACTATTAAATAGGATAGTTAGAATAAGTAGGTTATATTAGGCTAGATCTTTAGTATATTTAGGGGTTAATTAATATTCTAATTAGCCGTTAATAAGGTAAAGGGCATACTATTTAGCAAATAACTATTACTTATAATAATTATCTAGGATTTAAAGTATTAAAAAATCCTATTATAAGAGGTATAAGTAGTTATTTAAGATATACTCCTTATATTTATTTTATAAGGTAAGGGCGTTAGTAGGTTAGAGTTTAATTAATATTAATATAAAAAGACTATATAACTTATAACCTCGCTAAAAATCCTTCCTTTTATTAAGGATTTTATTAGTATATTTATTATTTTTAGTTAACTTAAGCTTTATATAGACCTCCTTCTATCTTATTAGCTAGCCGTCTACTATCTAGAGGTTATTAAATAATATAGCCCCCTTAATATAATAGAGGAGTAGTTAATAATAATAGAGATCCTTAATTTTAAGACTAATAAAATTAATACGCCTAAGAGTTTCCCCTCTTTTATATATTTTCTAATATTTATTTCTTTCATTTTATATAAAGACCTTAAGAAAATCCGCGTATAAATAGTCAAGTAAATCCCTTATAATAGTAGGATATTTCCTATTCTATTTTATAAAAGGTAATAGCTAACTATTATTATAAGCTTCCTTAGTAAGATAGTTTATATTAAAAAATTCTTATTAATATAGTCTTATAAAGCTTATTACTATCTATTAGCTTTTATTTAACGGCCTTATTAATAGCCTAGTTATTAGCTAGCTTAAAAAGGGTATACTATTAGTCTAGGAGGTAGATTTATAAATACTTTATATAAGGCTTTATAATACTTATATTAAATAAGAGTATCTTCTAGATAGCCTTAGTAGACCTAATCTAGTAAGTAGACTAGAACTTAGTATTTTTATCTATTAACTCCCCTTACTATCGCGGCTAGCTATTAGGGGTAGAATTATTATTATTACGCGTATAATTCCTAGTAAGGGAGATATTAGCTTAATTAGATCCCTTATAAATATATTTATATAGATAGAAAATAGACTTAATAGAGCCGTAGATTTTAATATTAATATAGGTACTATATTTCTTTAATAGGTACGGGTTATAAGGAATAACCTACCTATTATTAATAGAGGAATTAGGTTTAGGGGGGCTAATTAGATATTTATAGAAAGGATAACTCCCATTAAGTATAAGAGATATCTCTTAGCGAAAATCCTTTAGAAAAGCCTTATTATAATAATTCTTCTCTTAATTAAAATATCTATTATTAAGGACGCTAGTATAGTAATTATAAACTATATACTATAAGACTAACTTATATAATATATTACTATCCTGTTAAGGGGGGATAAATACTTAAATAAGGTTATTAATATTACTAACTATCTAGATCTAATCCTCTTCCTATATAATAAGGAGAATATAAGTATATAGGAGACCTTACTTTTAAAACTTAATAATATAATAGTAGCCTATATAGATATTAAGGATATATTACTTAAGGAGGTCCTTTATTAACTCCTAGAGCTTCTAACTAAGATATAGGTAATTAGGTTATAATAGTACTCTAATATCTAAGTAGATACTAGTAAGCTCTAAATATTAGGCTACTTAGGATTATATATAAAGGTAATAAAAAATTTAGATTTACCCCTTTTTTAAACTATTATTATAGTATCTTATATTCTCGGTTTTATAATATATAGGCTTCCTAGTATTATTAATAGGAGGATAGTTACCTTACTACTAATATATTTAAGTAAGATATCTAGATTAATACTAAGCTTATCTATTAGGCCGGAGTAATAATCTATATAAATAGTCTATTAATTTTAATAATACTAATTTAGGTTATTAAGCTCTATTAATATAGCTTTCAGGGATATTATTATATTATAGTACCTATTACCTTCTTATCTAGAGGTAATAAGTATTATATCTACATAGATACTAGTACTTAATATAAGGGGAGGAATTATAAGTAGTAGTAGTAGTAGAGGTAGTAGGCTAGAGAGTAGAGGAGGGATACCTACGTAGGGGTTAGGGAGCCTAGTAGGGGGGAAGGAATATAAAATAAGGGAATACGCGTTAAAAGAATATTAATAAAGGCCTTAAAAGTTATAATAGTTATATAAAACGCGTTAAAGGGAGGAATAATATATAAAGTAAGATAGATAGTAGGGATAAGGCTTAAATATATAAAGGAGTTTATTATAAAGGTAGACTAATAGCTTAAGGAGGTATATAAATTTAAGAAAATAGTAGAAGAGTAATCTTAGGGAGGGAAGATATAAGGGGGTAAGAGGAGCTAGGCGTAGATAGCTAGCTAAAGCCTAATAGGTATAAAAATAGGTAATATAAGCCCTAGGGGGATATTTATTATAATAATAATAGGTAATATTATAAGGAAGGGATTTAAAGTAATAAATAATAAGAAGGCTAGGACCTTAATAATCTGAATTAAAGATAAGATTAAAAGAGAAATAATAAGGATACTTATTAAAGAGTAGCTACCTTACCGTCTATAGTAGTAGGCTGAATAACCTGTCGAAAAACTGTTGACTATTTATCGACAGGCTATTATCTATAACGATGCTTCTAAATTATCACTAAGATATTATCTTATTAATAGACTGTTAAAATATAGTTATATTTGATAATTATTAATAGTAACTAGAAGTTAATTAAGTGGTAAATAAGTATTAAATTCTTGTTCTAGTATTATTAATAGCTTTTTAATAATTTATAAAATTACTAATCTTTAATTAATATTTGATAAATATCATAGTAAGTCTTATTTAATAGCTATTTAACCTAGTATCTTAATTAACTTCCTATTAACTAAGAGGTACCTCTCTTAAGTATTTAGTTAATCTAGTAATATAGTTCCTATTATTATTATACCTGATATATATAGATACTACCTACTCCTAAAACCCGTATAGAAGCCAAATTATAGTATCGTAATAAATATAGCGTATATAAAATCCCGATATTTATTATTAATTCGCTACCTCGCTATTAGGCTTATCTACCTTCTTAACACCTTATAAATAGCTGAAAATATAGTAAACTAAGGTTTAATAAGCTAGAATACCCTTATCCCGTATACCTGATAATAAGTATTCCGTAAATTACTAATTAATATACTAATATTAGTAAATCTATAACTTATTTAAATATAGTAGCGAATTATAATAATATAATATTAGAATTACCTGTATAGATACCTAATATACTAGTTAAGATATAATATAACTAGCTTTAGATAAGCGTTTATTAATAGTTACTATTAGGTAAAGAGATCTTATTATACTTATTTTATATTAGCTAATAATTATCTAAGACTATCTTTAATCTATTAATAGTATTAGAAGCTATTAGGTAAGGAGACTATTTTTATATTAGCTTACCTTAATATCTAAAACTTTCTTAATCGGGTATTAAAATAATAATAGTACTTACTAGGTAACGCCCCGTATCTACCCCTCTATATATCTCCTCTTACTAGTATTATTAGCTATAGCTCTAGCTTATAAGTTAGCTCTAAGATAGATTATTAGGGTTAGTAGGGGGCTAGCTAGGGGTTTATAAGCGTTTTATTAGCGTTTTATATAGGTCTACTCTAAAATAGAATACGACTATTAATATTAGCGTACGTAGTTACTATTTTCTTTAATATCTTATTATATACTAAGTAACTTAATATTTAAAGCCTATAGATTGTATCCTTAGACCTACTATATTATTAGCTATAGTATCTATATTCTACTTACAGGTCCTCGCTATTATAGAATATCGCTCTAATATATAGTATTATAAAATAGTGATAGTATTTTAAAATAGGCCGAATTACGAGAAAGTAGTAATCTAGTCCTTATAGACTAGAATATTAAGTAGTAATTAGAAATACTAAAGTATAGAGTAGCGATTAGAAACGGAGGAGTAATAAGCTAGACTCGTGAAATTAAGTATTTATTAGGTATCCTAATATAGTAGTTAATAATAGTTATCGTAAAACCTACTTTCTCTAGAAATTATAAAGGAGATATTAAGTATTACTAATAAGTAGTAAGACTAGTTAATTATTATTATCCCTATAATAAGATTATCGCTTTTCTCTATTCTATCCTATTATTATATTAGTATTCTTATATAAGAAAATCTAGGGAGTAGAGAAACCCTTATATCTAATACCTTATTATTATTCCCTACTATCTCCTTAAATATATTTATCCTAGTTATATATTAATATCCCTACTTAACTATTAAAGTAACCCGCCTACTTTATAGAACTCCTAATATTATCTTATATATCTAGGAGGGTCTAATCTTTACTACCTAATATTAGCTAGCTAGTACCTACCTTACTACCTACTAGATACCTAGCGCCGGTATAGTAGTCCTCTAATCTAGCTCTATTATACGGTAATAGTATATATATATATATATACCTATAGTATAGAGGTATAAGAGATATAAGAGATAGGTTATAGACTAATATCTTAAGATAGTAGTATTAAGATATAGTATAAGTACGGTTAGTATACCCTATTAGTAATAAGTATAATACTAATTAATAGTAGTAGATTACTTAGGGATAGCTAATTATCTTATAATCGCTATAATACTTTATATATATTAGTAGTTAGTATTTATTAGGATAATAGAAATAGACTAACCGCGTCGAGTTAGTACTCCGAACTCGAGTCGGGTACCCGACTTAAGTCTTGGCGATTCGATACTAAAATCTAGTACTAAGTACCTCGAGTCGGTACCTAGGTAGGTACCAAGTATTAGTACTGAAGTATTAACTCGAATTACTAAGACATTTTTTCTAGTAACATTTTCTATTTTTTCTAGTATTTCTTACTATATTTTCTATTTTTTTTTCTAATTATTATTATTATTATTACCTAGGGAATTCTTAATAGTAAATAAGGTAATATAAAAAGGTAATATATATCCCTAGGAAAACTATAAGTATAATATTACTAATATTTTCTTCTTATAATAATATTTACTATTATATAAAGGATTTATTACTATATTACTAAGTATTATTATTATTATTACCTAGGTAATTCTTAATAGTAAATAAGGTACTAAGAAAGATAATAGCTATTCCTATAGAAATAATAACTATAATATTAATAATATTTTCTATTTATAGTAGTATTTACTATTATATCTATAATTTACTACTATATTACTAAGCATTATTATTATTAACACCTAGCCTAACCTAGGTAATTCTTGAAGGTAATGCAAAAAGGTAATGCATATTACTAGGGAATTAAAGGGGGTATTAAAATTCCAATTTAAAAAAAATCTATTTTTAGTATAGGGGTAATTCTAGAAAAATTTTGGGGTTCCTTACTATTTTATTAGGGGCTTGGCGTCTTAGCGATACCTTGGCGATTTAAGTCGGGTTAACCCGATTCGCCAAGGTATTAAGGCCTTAGCGAGTCGGTACCAATAGCTGGTACCGAGTATTTCAGTCGGTACCAAGACCCTAACCCGAGTATTCGGTCGGTACCAAATCTTAGTACTAAATCCCGACTCGACGGTTAGTCTAAATAGAAATAGGAATTAAAAATGGATATAGTAATAGAGATAGAGATAGTAGTTAGGGAAGGAGATACTAATTAGTAATAGAGTAAAGATAGAGATGGCAATTAGTAATAGAGAAGGTAATTAGTAATAGAGAAGGTAATTAGGAATAGAGAAGGTAATTAGTAATAGAGAAGAGATAAAGAAGGTAATTAGTAAAAGAGGTAGAGAAGGCAATTAGTAATAGAGAAGAGATAAAGAAGGTAATTGGTAATAGAGAAGAGGTGGAGATAGTTATAGAGAACTGTTAGGGACCTGATATAGACCTGAATAGTAATAATATTATTAGTATAAATAGAATATTAACTATAGTATTCTAGCTAAGAAGCACGAATCCAGTATATATAGGTGCCAAGCCTGAATGGCGCTAAACCCTATTAGGCTATACCTGGCTAATATATACTAGTTCCGTAATAGAACTATATTTTAAGTGATTCGACGATAATAGCAGGTATATATAAAAATCTGAATTCGCGACTATAAAAATTATTCTTAATTTTATAATTACACCTTAGTTATATTTATTATTTATTAAGGCGAAGAATATTTATATAAATTAAATATTATAATTTAGATCTAATAAGAGGATTTTACCTCCCCTCTTTAAGTACTTTCCTCCTCCTTCTTTCTTAACCCGCTTAATATATATAATATAGTACTTCTAGTAACTAATTCCTTATAAGCTAACTACTTTTATATTATTTAATATCTTAAGATATAGTATTTATAGTATAGGGTTAAGCTTAGGTTAATTAAAGTCCTTAACTATTATTAGATATATAAAGAGCTGAGGTCTATTATAAGAAAGCTTATATAGTAATACCCTATTAATTTATCCTAGCCTAGATAATTAGATAGTTATAAAGTTACTAATCTAAAAGTTAATTCTATATTTAGATTCCTTATAAAGAAAATTAGTATTATTAAATATTAGTATATAAAATATTTAAAGTATAGAAAGGCTATATTTAGGAGATAAAATATTATTACTATACTTATCTATAAAGGCTAGCTTTTTATACTACTATATTCCTATCCTTTATAAAAAGGTAATATTAGGCTAGTAGTAGTCGATATTATAGGCTTCTCTTAGTATACTTATAAAGGGATAATTAAACTCTAACTAACTAGGTTATAAAGGCTAATTAAGGTAATTCTATATAAAAGATCTTAATAGATAATTTATTACTAGTAGCTTCTTATATATCTTATTATTTATAATTATAAGTTATAAGTTATTTTACTTAGCTTTAGTCTATTTAGATATTAGTAGAAGTATATTAAGAAGGTTAGGATACTACTTATAAATTATTATAAGCTGTATTATTAAACTTATATTACTTCTTATAAATAACCTAGAGAGTATAAAATAAATAGTCTAATATATAGCTTCCTTTATTAATAGTACCCTTATTACCTTATAGAAATTAGCATTTAAGATATCTACTTTAAAGCCTTAATACTTATCTTTACTAGAAAATATAGTTATATTATTAGGCGTAGTATATTTAGAAGTAATATTATTAAAATATAAACTAGTATAAATATTTAATCTTAATATAAAAGTATAATATACGGCGGCCTTCTTTAAGATTCTACTATTAATTAAAAAGGATTTTATAAGTATATTAAAATCTACCTAATTAATATACTATAGTTTACTATCTTTATATCTAGTACTAACCTTAGACTTTTTATCTAAGTTATCTTAGGATATAGCTAATAAAATAGGGAGCTCTTCCCTCTTAAACTCTAATACTAACGCTAGAGCCGTATACTAGTAAAATTATTAAAATACCTTTCTAGTAGTATAAAGAATAATTATTAGATTGTCCTAATCTTATTGGTTTATATATTATAATAGTATAATAGTATTACTCTTTACTATCTATATATAGTATTAGATAATAGAATTAATAGTATCTAAATTTAAACTTAGATAAATTATAACTTTCACGGCTTTAAGGAAGAGGGGTTAGATATATTATAATTATAACTAAGTATATAATAAGACTAGGGTAATTATTAATAGTTAAGTATATTCCTATATCCTATAGCTTTTTAAGTAATAAGTAGGTAATTATAATCTACCTTATAAGGGCGGGAAAGGGAAGGTCCTAATCTCTATAATATAGGTATTAAAGCCTAGTTATAAGTGGAGTAGGGGATGAGGTTTTCTTCCGTAGATTACGGTTTCCTCTAGCAAGTTAGATATAGACCGCCCTTATTAGCTCTGAGTAGCTAGATAGTAGAGTATGAAATACAAATACAAATATAAATACAAGCCTAGTTATATAAGGATAGTATTAATAAGGTAGTACTAAGCTTACTTTATAATACCGGCGAATTTAGAATATACTATATTTATAAGCCTTAATTAGATTATATCTAAGGCGGGAGTAATATAGACTAATATAGTCTACTTAGTAGATATATTAAGAGATTTAAGAAATATCTTTAACTTTATTAATAGTAGAATCCTAGTATATTTTTATTTAAATATAACTCTATAATAATATTAAGTATTAAGTAGAATATTAAATATTAGTTCCGATTTCTATAGCTTTATAATTAGGTACTTCCTATAGCTTTAATTTACTAGAGGAGAGCTAAATCCTAAATTCTCTATCTATTATTTTATATTACTAGTAAATACTATTATAAATATATATAAGGTCTAGGATATATTATTAATCTTAATACTAGGTAAGCCCTTATTTAGTACGGCGAGTCTAGGTTTAAGGACCTTAATAATATCCTTAAGACTACTTCTATAAGGTCTAAGAGCTAAGGGAAGGATATTAGCTTATTACTTTCTTTCTTACTAGTTAAGTCCTATTATTATAATATATATACTTATAATAGAATAATATATATTATAATAGAGTCTAAACGTATTAATAAATATTAATAAGGGAAGGTAGGTAGTAGGGGACTTAGTAAAGCTAAGTAGATAACTTTAACTATATATAAAAAGCTCTAATTCTAGCTAAGTATTTATAGTATTACTATCCTATATTATTCTTATAATAAATTTACTTCTATAAGCGGCGAGATTACTAGATCTAGGACCTTTATACTTATAGTTAAAGAGAATATTAGTCTCCTAGTAGAAGACTTACTACTAACTAAGATACTTAAAGTCTTTATCTAGTAAAAAGAGCTCTCTAGCTATAGATTATAAAGATATTAAGTAGTTATCTTATAAAATACTAAAATATAATAATAGTAAAAGAGGATTTATAATAATAGTAATAGCTCCTTATATAACCGCTCTACTAGTATAGTCTTTACTAATTATAAATACACGGCCGAAGTAATATTTAGAATTCTAATACTAGTATTAAGATTATATATAATGATAATAGATATAATTAGAAGGTAGAATAGCCTATTAACTCTAGTTAATTATATATTTACTAGAGTATAATTTAATTAAAGTAGCCTATACTATAGAATAGTAGAGTTTACTTAGCTAATCTATAAAATATATAAGGCTAAAATAGACTTTATTATAAAATAATTAAGATAATAATATAGTCTTAAATAGGTAGACTAAATTAAAGAAATATATTATTTTAGTAGCTAGCTTATTAATATCCTTAACCCCTTATATAGGAAGGTATTATACTATAACTAGGACCTCTTATTTTTATAATTTTATAACTAGTAGTTACTAATATATATACTTTTTAATAGTACTAATTATTTTAGGAAGATCCCGTAATATTTTAATATTTTATAATAGCCTAAATACTTCTATTAGACTCTAGTAGTTATATCTACTTATACCTATAACTTAATACTATAGACTAAATACTATAATAAATAGATCTAGCTTAATTAAAGATCTTATATATAAGACTTCTTATAAAAGATCTATAGCGGAGGCTTAACGGCTAGGAGGCTATATATAATTAGTCTTATTATCTTCTTCTTCTTCTTCTATAGCTTAGTCTAACGCTAGCTTATTAAAATCTTCTATAAACTCTCTTATAAGTAGCTCTAGCTCTAGTAGTATATTATCTAGTACTAGCGGATCGTCTAATAAATTATTATTATTATTATTATTATTATTATTATTATTATTATTATTATTATTATTATTATTATTATTATTATCCTAATCTTAATTAATAATATTATTAATTAAATTATTAGGTCTAGCGTTATTAATTAAAATAATTAAATTATTACTAATATTAATTATATCCTATTAAAATTAGTACTATATATACTCTACTTAAGAATAGAACTAATAGTTCCGCTAGTTATAATAACCTTATCAAGAACTATAGGATATTTATATAGAATCTACCTATCTAAGATAGATCTATCCTTAATCTAATTAGCCTTAATAGGATTATCTTCTATCTATAACTTTATGACCCTCGCATATTTCTAGCTATTTATAATATAGAAACTTAACTTTATAACTATTTATTAAAGATCTAGGATTCCTCTTTATTATAAGAAGCCTAATAAGCTATTTATTAGGTAAGATATTAGAAAGGTATTAGGCCGTAGAAAGGTAGGGAGCTAGCTATATAGTAGAAGGTATAATAGTATAGTAGATAGCTTTACGTACTAATATTAAATAATACTAAAGATTAAGTAATTAGTAGAAATAAGAAATTATAGAATTTTACTAGGTTATCCTAAGGCCTATTAAGAGGCCCTAAGTTATATTATCCTATATATGTAAATTCCTCTAATTACTATTAATATAAATTATTAGTATACTAGAGAGAAATAGGGAAAATATCTTACTATTAAAATTATTATAATATCTATCTTATACTATTTATATAATTATCTTATTAATAATATCTCCTAGATATTATCTAATATATCAGCTAAACTATTAAAGCTAACCGCCTTATCTACTTATTATAACCGCCGAGCCTAGTACTACTAGGAAAGTCTAGGAGTAATTATACTATTTACTACTAGGTATAATAGCTACTTAATACTATAGAAATTATAGTATCCCTAGTAGTTATAAATAGATCCTCCTACCTTAGGTAGATTTATAGCTTATTATATAGGCGTATATAAAGTATATATATATAAAGGATAATATTAAGATAGTATATCTAAGGGATTATATTAGATATAATATAGTATAGAGACTATAATAGGGAGTATCAGAATCTTATAAGAGGAGTTATAGGTATACTACTTAATATATATAGTATAGTTAGGATCTATATATAGAGCTATAGATATTAGTGAAATAGTATTAATATAGGGATTAGTAATTAAAATTCCTAAGGTAAAATATTTTCTAAGGTAGTACCTTGCCGTAGTCGCGTTTCGCGTATTAATTTAGAGCTTTAGAATACTATACCTATCTATTCTCTACCCCGTACCGCCCCCGTAATCCCTATTTTAATAAACGTTCTCTATCATATTAATTCTCTATTATATTTTCGTCTCTATTATTTTTCTTTTCTATTATTTTTCTTCTCTATCTCTATAATAGTTAATTCTTAGTAATTAAATCCTACTAATAGTTAGTACTCTATTATAGGTAGTTCTTTAAAGATATCTATAAGACTAATATCTCTAAAGCTATTTATAAAGAGGGACTTATATAAGACTACTACTAAGCCTACCTTATAAAAGAGGAAATATATTAAGTAGAATAATATTAAGACTATAGATAATAATAATAAACTACCTCTAATCCTACTAGTTCCTAAGAAGAGGAAATAAATCCCTAATAATAATAATAAGGACTCTGGTTTTATTTTACTAAAGATTAATATAAGATAGAAGCTATTTACTTTAATAGTTAGTTTAAAGCCTCTGTTAATATTTAATACTACGCTAATTATATTTCTTAGAGTTATAATATAATAGAGGATAATAATTACGGAAACACGGGTAATATTAATAATAGGTAGATAGATAATAATAAGGAGCTAGATAAGATAGTAGAGAAAGAGCTTTAATAATATTAAAAGAATAATTAGAAGGCCTCTACTAGTAGACTACTAATATAAGATACTACTAACCTTAATAGACTAAGTAAATTTTTAATAGATATATAAAGTAGTCTAAGTAACCTTTAAGATATATATTAAATCTAATATATCTATTATTTCATATTATACCCTAAAGCCCGCCTAATCTAATATACCTAGGGTAAGGAGATTACCTGTTATAATTAGGAATAGGAGCTTTTAAAGACTAGGATTAATAATTATTACGCTAATTAAAAAGCCCGATCTATTAGGTATATAAAGGTATATTCCCTAGCTCTATTAATTTAAGATTAGAGCTAATAGAGAGTATAATAGTAATTAGTAAAGTATTTTATTAAGGATAATTTATAAGGTTAAATTAAATAATATATAGATCTTAAGATGCTAGTTAAGCTATCTAAGAATAAGTATTTAACTAGTTCTTTTAAGTTTATTTTTAACTTTATAAAAAACCTTATTAATATTCTAGAGATAGTCTAGAAATTCTGATTATAGTATATCTTCTTTAAGAGTTTATACCTATATTAGACTTTATTAATTTTCCTATTTTTAACTTCTTAATAGCTATCTTTATTAATTTTACTACCTAGTATAAGCTAGCGTTTAACTAGGATAATAATCCTTCTCTACCTCGCGACTTATTATATTAGTATAAAATACTTTTATATTAATTTTATAAGATAGGTATATTAGATTACTTTAAGGGTCTAAATATAAATAACCTAGTAGTATAGGAGTCTAAGAATAAAAAGACGGCTGTAGTAGATAAATCTATTACTCTACTAGATAAGGGTAAAGGTTATATATTCTATAATAGTAATAATAAGAGTCCTACTCTAGTAGCGGCGAGGCGTTAATCTATACTCTTTCTATATTATTATTATAATCTATAGTATAGAGAAGCCGTAGCTCTCTTTAGCTAAGTAATAGTACTAATAGATGATAGGGATAAGGATAGGACTAGGACTAGGACTTTAGCTTCTCTAGCTTTATAGTAGGCCTACTTATAATATTTATAATATATGGAATATTTATAGCTAGCATTCTACTTTTATAATTCCCTATATAGTAAATAGTACTTACCTTATAAAGATTTTATCTTATTATACTATTTAATAATAGTAATAAGGGCCTTAATAATAGTACGGTATTAGAGCGATAGATTATTACCTCTATATTTAATAGTTAGTTAATAAAATATTAAAAGAGGTTTAACTAATTCTTAATAGAGAGTTAATAGGGCTAATTACTTAAAAATAACATCTTATTAACTACGAGCTAATAGTAAATCAACTATAAGACTACATAGCGTTAGTACTAAGGGCTAGTTACCTAGAAATCGACACTTTACTAGACGCTAAGAGAGGCCCCCTAAGGTAGTTAAGAGGTTTAAGATAATTATATTTCTAAGGATATAAAAGATTATAATAGTAAAGTACCTAGTTAAAAGTAATTTAATATTATTTATAATGGAGATAAAGGTAAGGGAGGAGCTAGAGGAGAATAATAATTAAATAAGGAAGGTATATAAGTTAATAAAGGTATTAAGATAGACCTTCCTAATTATAATATATAAGATATTAAAGAAGGTAGTAGATATATTAAAATAAAAGGAGGTAAAGGAAGTAATTATTTAATAGAATAAAAAGAACCTCTTAGGGTTAAAGATTATAAAGGTAACTTAGTTATAAGTAGTTATATAAGAGAGGAGAGAAGGAGAGGTAGAGAAAGAGAGAGTCCTACTACTATTAAAGCTCCTTATACTAGAGATAATAAATAAAGTAATTAAAAAGGGCTTAATAAAAGGGTATAACCTCTTAAAGTATAAGAGGTAGGAGAGGAATAGGGTTATAATATAATACTTTAACTACTAGTAATATAAGTATATAATAAGATATTATAAGAGCTTAATATAAGTATATAATAAGATATTATAAGAGCTTAATATAATATAAAATCTATATTAATAGGTATAACTTAAGGGAATATAAGGTAAAAGAAGGGGAGATTAAGAGATATAATAATTATAAAAAGAATAGTTATATAACCTAGGAGTAAGGGTATATAATTAAGGTAAGGGAGTTAAATAAGCTCTATTAAAAAATAGTAGAAAATAAGAAGAAGTTATATAAAGGCTTTATAAGAGGAAATAGATAATAAGATACCTAGAAGTAACCTTAAAGGGAGTAGATAATAATAGTAATAAAGAAGAGGAGGAAGCTTATATTAGGGTTTAAAGACTTTAATAAGGTTATAATATAAATAGGTTCTTAAAGAGATATAAAGGAAAGGGGAATTATATTACTACTAATAATAATATTATAAAATAGGTTAGGAAGGCTAATTACTCTCTAAGTAATAGAGATAAGCTAATAGATATTAAAAGAAATACTAGTATAAGAGGCCTTAATTATTAAGGGAGTAGAGGTTATAAGGGATATCTAATAGAGATCCTTATAAGGGTATAAAAGATAATAAAACTATTATAATATAATATATAAAGGGAGTAGATTATAATAATATTAATACTACTAGAAGATAAAGAGGTATAATAAATAAATATCCTAACTATTTAAGAGTTATCATATATAAAGAGGACGGGTTTAATATATAACTTAAGTAAAGGAGTATTCTACTTAATATATAAAGTAGGGAGGGATATAAAGATATATTTCTTTATAAATAAATATTAAAATATTAATAAATAGGGAGTTAAATTTTATTAAAATATACTCTTAGTAAGGAAGGTTTACTAAGATAACTAAGTATAGAGTCTTAGTATATATAGATAGATACTTTTATAATCTTAGATAAATTAACTAAGTATTCTACTCCTACTATTTTAATAGGTTATAAGCCTAGATATAAGGTATTTATTTAAATTACCTCTTATTTAACCTACTAGCTTATTAATTAAGTATATAAAGTCTAGGGCGTTATATAGGCACGTTATATAATATATATACTATATTATAAAGTATAAGTAACCCTTAATCTTTAAATAATAAGTAAGCTTACTATATAATAATTAATTAATTAAAGAAAGTTAGAGGAAGCCTTAAAGCTTAAAATTATAATTTCCTAGCTACTAGGATTCTTTTAAGGAAGTTAGTACTACTAGGTTTTTCTTTATAATAGTACTTACTAATTAGCTAAGTATATTAAATAATACTAATTCCGCCTATATAGAATACTAACCTACTTAGTAGGATAAATATACTAGGGTAATAAGAAAGGAGATATAGCCTTAATCTACTAAGTAAAAATAATATTAAAACCACTTTACCTACTTTAAAAAACTACTTATAAGATAGCTAATATAGCCTTAACTAAGTAGTTACTAGTATACTTTAATACTACTACTACTTATAAATTTTAAGGTAAAGGTAAGGAACCTCCTATTAAGCTAAAGGTTAAAAGAACTAGATTATTAGCCTATTATAATAACTCCTAACTATTTCTAGTATAAGATATAATCTCCTAGCCCCCTTAAAATATAATAGTTACTAAGATTATAAGGTATAAATACTATAAAAGGTAGCTAGATCCCCTATTTTTTCTAAAATAACTATCTTCTAATCCTATTATAATTCTATTAAATAAAGATATTCTCTTAAGTAATTCTCCCTTATCTTCTAGTACTTTAAGCCTATTATTTATAAGCTCTTCCTCTACTTCTAGCCTAATATAAATATATTAGCCACCTATCTTTCCCTTAGATACTACTATTAAAGAGTTTAAGTAATAGTAGAATAAAACTTATTAAAATTACTATATCTTTAAGCGTAATTTTTTAAGGTATAATATTATACTTAATAAGGTAGCTAGGTAATATAAATATAAATAATTTAATTAAAATAGTTAAGATTATATACCTTAATACCTCTCTAATAATTCCCCTTCTTTAGGTAACTCTACTTAAGAAATATCCTTTAAAGCCCCTAATAACAATAATCTTTTTAGTACTACTATTAACTTAGAGCTACTTAATTTAAATTAACCCTTTAAAGCCTATACTTACCCTTATAAAAAGTAATATTAAAAGAAAATACTATTATTATAAATAAGATTAAGAGGCCACTACTTTATATTAAAAAGCTTAAAGGACTAGAAGGGCTTTAAGTATAAACCTAAGAAATATATAAGTACTTAATATCTACCTACCTTTTTAAATTTTATAAGGTAGACTAGGTTATAGCCCCTATTATTCTAGCTCTCTCTAATTATCTAATAATTAATAATATTAAAACCTATAAGTCTACTTTTAAGGAGCTAACTAAGTAGGAGCTTAGGTATAAATTAGTTATTAATATTATTAAGAGCTACTTAGGTAATAATCTCTTTATTAATTATAAGGATATTAAGAATACTTATATATTATAAGAAGCCCTTAAGATTAATAATAAACTTATAAGCTCTAGTATCCTTAATAACTTATACCGCTAGCTACTTAAGCTAAACTTTAATTAATATAAAGATATTATAGATTTTATAACCCGCCTTAAGTCTCTTTATAATAAAATTATATTAATATCTACCTATTTAAAGCTAGAAATAAACTTCTTTATCTTCCTCTTTTATATAGGTCTTAATAAAGCTTATAAAGGGTATTTTATATATTATATCTAGACTTATAATCTAATAAGTAAGACTAATATTACTAAGCTAGCTTATTCCCTTAAGTATACTACTAGGCGCTTTATTTAGATAGTAACTAACCCCTTAACTAACTAGGAAGAATTAAATTTTATTATAATAACTACCTATACTCCTACTACTATTAGTCCTACTATTCTAATTAAAAATTAAAATAGGGTTATACCTAGACTTAATATCTAGCTTATTTAAAAACTTATTAAATATTAGATATATTACTATATATATTATTATACTTAAAGGGAATACTTTAAGCTTAAGAATAATAAGCTACTAGTAAAGAATAATATTAATAGTAGTAAGGGAAGAGGTAATAGGGCTAAAGGTAAAATAAATAGGGGGAAATAATCCTTTAAGGATAAGTCTAATAATAAGCCTAATAAGAAACGCCGCTATAATAATAGTAACTTTAAGGCTAAAACCTACGTAGCCTTTTAAGATAATATTAGTATAGCTTTTACTACTAAATTAAATACCTAACCTAAGAAGTAGGTATTTAATACTACTTACTTAGCCTATTTAACGCCCTCTTATATAAGTTTTATTAAATACTATTTACTTAATCCCTTACTAGATAATATCTAACCTATTAAAGGTCTTAATAGTATTTACTACCCTTTTAATATTAATAAGGTCTATATTCCTATTATAATAGATAGGAAAAGGAAGGACTTAATTCTTACTAACTACTTTTATATCCTTAAGTTACTTATTAATTTAATCTTATAAGGATAGCTCTAATATACCTTAATACCTCTTTAAATTATTTAAATTAGTATCAAGATTAGTAAATAAGGTATTATAACTTAGTTATAAGATAATAATCTTTATTACTTATATATATAAAAGTCTCCTTATATTATACTATCTATAAAGATAGTATTATAAATATTTATTCTAGTATTAAAACTACCCTATTTCCCCTTTAAAGGGGTTACTAAAGTCCCTATTAAGGCTACTATACTTTATATTATATTAAGGTAGAAGGAGTAGGCTAATCTAATAAATAATATTATTCCTACTCTAAAATATTTAGACTTAAATTTAAAGTTAGACTCCTCTAGCTTAAAAGGTTAAATTAATAATAAAACCCTTAATTTATAATATACTTATATAAGCTATTTAAGTTATTAAAATATTAAGAAACTTACCTATCTCTTTAAAGGGATTAACCTTATTAAAGAACTTATTAATAAGGATTTATACCTATTATATATTATTTAAAAAGTAAAGTAGGTACTATATAAAGCTTATATCTAATTAGAAAGAAGGTCTCTTAACCTTATTTATAATAATATCTTAGGCCCTTATACCCCTAGAGGTTATAAAGGAGGGTATTACTTTATTATATTCCTTAATAATTAAGATAAGTAATCTAAAGTAAAAGTAGTAAAGGTAAAAAGTAAGATCTTTAAAGCCTTTAAATACTATTAAGCTTATAATAAATATAGTAATATTATTATAAATTACTTAAGGTAATAATAAATATAAAGATTATAACTTTAATCCTTATTATATTAATTATAATATCTTATAAAAGCCTATAATCCTAGGAAACCTTAAAAGTAATAGAATTATTAAATATCTAGGTTAAATCCTCTAGTTTATAATAAGTACTATCTTATAAAATATAAGTCTTAATATAGACTTCTAGCTTAAACTTATCTTTATAATTAACTACTTATAAAATAGGAGTTTTATATCTAGTTAAAAGCTTATATTATATAAGGCTTATACTAGCTATTACCCTTATCTCTCTTATATTAAATATATTAGAATAAAGGGCTATACTAACTATTAAAAACTAGCTACTAGCTAGGATTATAAAAAGGATTAAGTTAAATTTAATACCCTTATTAATTTTAAGGGTAACTATATTTATAAAATATTAATACCTAATAAGTAAGTTATTAGGGCCTTAAAGGTTACTTAGGGAAGGGAGAAGAATAGCCTACTCCTTATACTACCTATTATTATCAATCCCCTAACGCGTAAAGGACTAATAATAAGGGAGTATAATATTAATAAGTATTATCCTATTAATACCTTCCTACTTATAAATCTAATAGATATTAATAAACTTATTTAATTAATATAACTAAGGCCCTTAGTAATAGATCTAAGGCTAGAATTAATAGGAATCTAAACCCCTTAATTTATAAAGTCCCCTTTAATTATAAGGACGCTAGTAACTCCGCCCTTAGCCTCTAATAAAACTTTATAAATAGATAGTATATAGCCTAATTACCTATATCTTATCCCTTAAGATCTATTACTAGATATCTACTTATATTATATTATAATATTTAAAGCTATTAATTAAGAATCCTATAAATCTAAGATATTTAAGGAAGTTATAATTAATTATACCTATTAAAAGTAATAAAAGGCTGATATAATAGATAAATTTAACTCCCTTATTAAAAATAATACTTAGGAGCTAGTTAACCTATTAAAGAATTAGACTACCCTTTATAATAAATAGGTTTATACCTTAAAACGTGGCTTATAAGGGGAAATTACTTATTATAAAGCTTACTAAGTTATTTAAGGGTTTAAATAATATAAGAGACTAGATTATAATAAAACCTTTACCTTTATAATTAAGCTTATAAGTTATAAGGCTATTTTTACCCTTACTACTATTAAAGATTAAGACCTAAAATAGATAGATATTAAGACGGCCTTCCTTTATAAATATATAAATAAGGAAATATATATAAAATAACCTATAAGGTATAATAATTAATACCCTAGAAAGGTATATAAATTAAATAAAGCCCTTTATAAATTAAAATAGTTATTATAGGTTTAATATAACTACTTTATAGAGTATATAAAGGAGATTAGCCTTAAACCTATTAACGCTAACTTTAGTATATTTATTAATATCTCTTTAAGTACTATTATTACTCTTTATATAGATAATATACTAGTTATAAGGCTATTAAAGCCTAAGATCTAATAGATTAAAGACGCCTTTAATACTAAATTTTATATAACTAATTTAAGTCCATATAGCTATTACCTTAGTATAATAGTAACTTAAGACTAGGTTAATTAGATATTATAACTAGGGTAAGCTAGTTATATAGAATATTTCCTTAAATATTATAAAATATAAGAGTTAAAGCCTATTATAACCCTAATAGAAACTACTACCTAATTTCTACTAATTAAAGACGGGTATATAGTACTATTAGACCTCCTTAAATAGTATTATTTAACTATTAATTCCCTTATATATATAATACTAGGCACTTAACCTAATATTACCTATATAGTCTTAATAGTCTCCCGCTATTTATTAAACCCTATAATAAAATACTTTAGAGCGGTAAAATATATCTTCTACTACCTCTAGTTTATAATTTACTAGTAACTTACTTATAAAGGGTCGCTAGAAAGCCTTACTAGATAGATAGACTTAGACTAGGCTAGTAATTATAGTACTTAAAAGTCTACCTCTAGTTATATCTTTAACCTTAGAAGTAGTACTATCTCTTAGTTATTTAAGTATTAAGTAACGGTAGCGCTATTAACCTATAAAGCTAAATATATTAGATAGATATAAGTTATAAAGGAAGCTATCTAGCTTAGAACCCTCCTAGATTAAATCTATCCTACTAGTAATATACTCTAAACGGTTATTATCTTTAGGGATAACTAAGGTATAATTATACTTATAAAGAACCCGCTTTATTATAATTATATTAAGTATATAGATATTTAGTATTACTAGATCTAGGGTTAAATTACTAATAGTAAGATTAACCTTAAATAGACTCCTATTAATAAATAGGTAGCTAATAGCCTTATTAAGGCCCTTAATTATAATAGCTTTATTATCTTTTAAGAGGTAATTAATCTAGAAGAGACTGCGTTAGAGAGTATAAAGTATTAAGTTAATTATATAAAAGAGCTATAATACCTTATAATTACTGGAGCTTTTAAGCCTTAATAATATTATTAATTAATAATAATTAATAATATTACCCGTTAATAATACTATTAATTATTATATTAGTAGGCCTAAGGCTTAATTATACCCCTAGGTATATATAGTTTAAATTATAAATAGTAGAAGGTAGTTTTCTTATAATTATAATATTTTAGGGTACTCCCGGGGTTAACCTTCCGGGGGACAACCGCCCTAAACCCTATAGCACTTATTCTATTAACTAATAGCATTTATTCTATTAACTAACGCCTTATTAATTAAGTGCCCTACTATCTTTATTATTATTATGATTATTCTAGGTTACTCTACTAACGGCTACGGGTATATAAGCCTATAGTTAATACTATTATTATAGCTAAACGCCGCTATACTAGCTCAATTTCCACCCTAAGTCCTATAGCATTTCATCCCTTTCACCTATTAATTAACTAACGCTTTATAAACTAGGTCCTTAACTATGTCTTATTACTACCATCACGCCGTTTTCCGGCCACTTAATTAAAGGCTACGGGGACGCCAGCCTGAAGGTAGCACTAATACTATAGCTGAATAGCGCTACACGGGCTAAGTTTCTAAGGTATCTACCCCGAAGTAATATAATAATGATAGTGATATTATACCTTACAGCTACTTACCTAGCTACTATTACCCTACTAAGCCTAGAGGTTAACTCTTACTAGTAACTATTAATAGTCACCCTCTTATAGTACGTCTAACTACGTTTTAGTATAATTTTAGTATATATAGCTTTATCCTAAAATAAAAATCTTAAATAACCGCGTTTCTATAAAAAGTAGAATTTTTAGGTAAGAGCTCTAGATAAAAATAGTCTATTCTAAATAACTTATTTTTAACTTTTAGTTTAATATAGTTATTTTTAGATATAGTAGGGTTTACTCCTACTACCTAATATTAGATTTTTCTACTTATTAATTCTTAAGACTACTAGTAATTATATAGGAGTATTAAAATATACTCTTAGTAAGGAAGGTTTACTAAGATAACTAAGTATAGAGTCTTAGTATATATAGATAGATACTCTTATAGTCTTAGATAAATTAACTAAGTATTCCACTCCTACTATTTTAATAATATGCTATAAGGCACGCTAGGTCGTTTATAGGTTTAAATAGTATAAAGATATTAATTATAATAAGACTTTCGCCTTAATAGTAAAACTTATAAGTTATAAGGCTATCTTTACTCTAGTAGCTACTATAGACTAGGACTTAAAGTAAATAGATATTAAGACGGCCTTCCTCTATAATAATATTAATAAGGAGATTTATATTAACTAACCTATAAGTTATAAGTAAGGAAATAGGGTCTATTAGCTTTATAAGGCTCTTTATAAACTTAAGTAGTTACTTTAAGTTTAGTATTATACCTTTACTAACTTTATAAAGGAACTAGGCCTTATACCGCTATTTACTAACTTAAGTATCTTTATTAACCTAAAGGAAGGGACCTTAGTAGCTCTCTATATAGATAATATCTTAATTATAAGACTAAATAAATAAGCTATTCAATAGATTAAGGATATCTTAAATAGCTAGTTTAAGATAATAGATTTAGGTCTATATACCTATTACCTTAGTATAATAATTACTTAAGACTATTAATAGTAAACGCTATAATTAGGTTAGGTAGCCTATATTAAAAAGGTATTATAAGACTTTAATATATAGGAGTATAAGTACGTTATTATACTAATAGAAACTAGTACTTACCTAGAAAAGGCTAATAAAAAGTATAAAGCTAATCCTATATTTAAAAAGAACTACTAGAAGGTAGTAAGGTCCTATATATATACTATACTTAGAACTTAGCCTAATATTACCTACGCGGTATTAGCTATTAGCTACTATACTACTAACCCTAATAAGTTATATTAGGCGGCTATTAAGCGTATCTTTTAGTATTTATAAGCTATAATTAGATTTTAACTTATATTCTAAGGCTCTCTCTAAGACCTTCTTAGGTATATTAATTCTAATTAGGTAGGTGACTATAATACCTATAAGTTAACCTTAAGCTATATCTTTAATATTAGAAGTATAGCCCTTAGCTAGTTATTTAAGTAATAGGCTACGGTAGCCCTTTCCTTATATAAAGTAGAGTATATTAGCTAGATATAGGCCTCTAAGGAAGCTATCTAGCAAAGGAACCTCTTTAGTTAACTCCGTTCTAGGGAAGTATCTAAGACGGTAATTATCTACGGCGATAACTAAGGCGCGATCGCCCTTATAAAGAACCCCGAGTTTTATACTTACTCTAAGTATATTAAACTCTAATATTATTAGATAAGGGGGTAAATCGCTACTAGAACTATTAACCTTAAGTATATTCCTACGGACTAGTAGTTAACTAATAGCCTCACTAAACCCCTTTATAAGGAGAAGTTTATTACTTTCTATAAAGGACTTAGTTTAAAGGAGGTCCTTTAATATAATAGGAGTATTATTACTAGCGGGAATAAGCTTAAGGATACCTTAAACCGTTACTAAGTTACGAGGACTAACTACCCTAAAGACTAGTAACGGCGACCCTATAATAATATAATAATATAGAGCCTTATAGCTACTTACCTAGCTACTATAAGTACTATTAAGCCTAGATAATAATAGTAATAACTAATAATATATTAATAATTAATAATATTCACCTTCTTATAATATATCTAATAATATTTTAGTACGATTTTACTATATATAGCTTTATCCTAAAATAAAAATCTTAAATAACCGTGTTTTTATAAAAAGTAGAATTTATAGTTTAATATAATTATTTTTAGTATTTAGTAGTTTAATATAGTTATTTTTAGATTATTTTCAAAAATATTCTTTAGTTTTAGGGGTTTAAATAGTTTAAGTAGGAGTATTGAAATATAGGGTCCTACTAAGACGCTAGTATACTTGGTAATATATAACTAAGTAGTCTCTTAGCATCTGTACTTAGTTCTCACGTATCTAGAATTAGTAACCTAATTAACTGTTCTACTATATATTTTAACAGTTAGTTCCCTTATATACGTAATACTAGGCACTCGACCTAATATTACTTATATAATCTTAGTAGTCTCTCGCTACTTATTAAACCCTATAATAAAATACTTTAGAGCGGTAAAATATATCTTCCGCTACCTCTAGTCTATAGTTTACTAGTAACTTACGTATAAAGGATTACTAGAAAATCTTACTAAATAGATAAACTTAGACTAGGCTAGCGATTATAATACTTAAAAGTCTACCTCTAGCTATATTTTTAACCTTAGAAGTTATACTATCTCTTAGTTATTTAAGCGTTAAGTAATAGTAGTACTATTAACTTATAAAGCTAAATATATTAGATAGATATAAGTTATAAAGGAAGCTATCTAGCTTAGAACCCTACTAGATTAAATCTATCCTACTAGTAATATACTCTAAACGGTTATTATCTTTAGGGATAATTAAGGTATAATTATACTTATAAAGAACCCGCTTTATTATAATTATATTAAGTATATAGATATTTAGTATTACTAGATCTAGGGTTAAATTACTAATAGTAAGATTAACCTTAAATAGACTCCTATTAATAAATAGGTAGCTAATAGCCTTATTAAGGCCCTTAATTATAATAGCTTTATTATCTTTTAAGAGGTAATTAATCTAGAAGAGACTGCGTTAGAGAGTATAAAGTATTAAGTTAATTATATATAAGAGTTATAATACCTTATAATTACTAGAGCTTTTAGGCCTTAATAATACTATTAACTAATAACTATTAATAATATTACCTACTAATAATACTATTGATTATTATATTAATAGGCCTAAGGCTTAATTATACCCCTAGGTATATATAGTTTGAACTATAACTTTATTAGTTTATTAATAAAGTTATTATACCCTAAATAGTAGAAGGTAGTTTTCTTATAATTATAATATTCTAGGGTACTCCTAGGGTTAACCTTTTAGGGGATAACCGCCTTGGAATCTTATAGTACTTATTCTATTAACTAATATATTATTAATTAAGTAGGCATTTATTCTATTAACTAATATCTTATTAATTAAGTACTCTACTATCTTTATTATTATTATAATTATTTCAGGCTACTTTACTAACAGCTATAGGGATATAAGCCCGTAGTCGGCGCTATCATTATAGCTAAATACCGCTATACTAGCTCCTTTTCCACCCTAAGTCCTATAGTATTTCGTCCCTTTTACTTATTAATTAACTAACGCTTTATAAACTAGGTCCTTAACTATATCTTATTACTATTACGCTATTTTCGGCCACTTAATTAAAGGCTACGGGGACGCCAGCCTAAAGGTAGTACTAGTATTATAGCTGAATAGTACTATATAGGCTAACTTTCTAAGGGATCTACCCTGAAACGGTATAATAATAATGATGATATTATACCTTATAGCTACTTACCTAGCTATTATTACCCTATTAGGCCTAGTAGTTAACTCTTACTAGTAACTACTAATAGTTACCCTCTTATAGTATATCTAACTACGTTTTAGTATGATTCTAGTATATATAACTTTATCCTAAAATAAAAATCTTAAATAACTATATTTTTATAAAAAGTAGAATTTTTAGGTAAGAGCTCTAGATAAAAATAGTCTATTCTAAATAACTTAGTTACTTTTAACTTTTAGTTTAATAGACTTATTTTTAGACGTGGTAGGGTTTACTCCTACTACCTAGTATTAGATTTTTTTACTTATTAATTCTTAAGACTATTAGTAATTATATAGGAGTATTAAAATATACTCTTAGTAAGGAAGGTTTATTAAGATAACTAAGTATAAAGTCTTAGTATATATAGATAGATGCTCTTATAGTCTTAGATAAATTAACTAAGTGTTCTACTCCTACTATTTTAATAAATCTATATTAAGGGACTTATACTCCTTAGAGATATAAGTTATAAAGAAGGAAGGGGGAGTACTAGCGCGCCTCTAAATATATAATATATATAACCTTAGCCTAGAGTCTAAGACCTTAATAAATAGCCCCTTTATATTATTAGGGGTAAAAGAGTAGTTAAGTTAGCTTAGGGAATATATACTAATAGGAGACTTTAACCTCTATTACTTAAACTAGAATAATAGGGGTAGATATATATATTATAAAGCGGCGGATATATTAATAAATATTATAAAAGAAAGGGGAATAAAGCTTACCCTACTAAAGGATATAATAACCTAGAGGGTAAAGAAAGTAGAAAGTACTATTAATCTAATATTTATAATAAAGGCTATTAAGTAAATATTATTAAAATATTATATTAAGTTTAACCTTTATTATAAGTTTAATTATATTTTAATATATATTAGAGTTAGCCTTAAAGTAGAGGTAGTAGTCTTATACTTATAAAGGGTATAAAAGATAGTAGACTTAAAGGAGATTAAGAGATAAGTAGGCGCCCTTTAATACTTACTATTAAATAGAAAGTTAATAACTAAGGGGTAGATAAATAGCTACTTAACTAATATACTTTAAGGCCTAGTAAAAATTATAAAAAGGTAGTATTATAAGTAAAGCCCTCTTTAAAAGTAAAGTCCTTTTAGAACTTAGATTATATAAAGGTTATAAAGATAGTATTAAAGCTTAGGATAAAGTATAATTATAAAAGAAGCTAGAGGAGTTTAAAGGCTTAATAAGAGGCTTAGAAGATTAAAGGGAGGGTATTAAAGAAAGTAAAGGCGCTCTATTTTAAAGAGGGAGTATATAAGGTATTTTAGTTATTTAATAGACTTTAAAAACTAATTAAATAGGGTTAAGAGAGAAGTATATTACCTTAAAAACTCCTAAAGTTCCCTACCCTTAAGAAGGATAGGGGAGGCCTTAAGGTAAAGTTATTTTAAAAGAAGGTAAAAGTCCTTTAAAAGACCTTTTTTCCGCTACTTTTAAGGGTAAATTTAAGTAATATCTAAGGGTTTTAATATAAGATACCCCTAATAATAAATATAAGAGTTATTAAAAGGGAAGTCTATAAAGTAATTAATAGGCTAAAGTAGAATAAAATATTAGGAATAAATAAGATCCTTAATAAGTTTTTAAAAATAATAGAGAGGGAGCTACTACCTAGCTTTATATACCTATTCTAGGCTTACTTAAGGGTTAAATACTACTTAATAGAGTTTAAAAAGGCTAATATAATTATCTTAAAGAAGTTAAAGAAAGAGGACTACTTTAAATTAAAGTTATACTATTTAATTACCCTTCTTAATACCTTAAAGAAGGCGCTAGAGGTAGTTATAATAAAGAAGCTAAGTAACCTTATAAAGGAATATAAACTACTACCTTAATAATAAATAAAGGTAAAGAAGGGGAGATTAATAATAATATCCTTTAAAATAATAATAAAGGTAGTATACTGTTTAGGCCTTATATAAGGAGCTACGCTTGTATATAACTAGGCTCTAACCGGATTAGCACGTAAATCTAGTGGTAGATTAGGAACTCTAGTATTCTTACCATTCTACTCCCGTAGTAATACCGTAGTACTATAGGATAATAACCTACTTATAATTCCTAGTAATAGACTATAGTTAAACTATAGTATTCTAACTATTATACTACTAGTTTAAGAAAAGTCTTGGTTATCCTACGGTAGTACTACCTAGTAGGGTTAAAAGATAGTCTTAATACGGTAGGACTACTGTGGTTATACTAGGGTAGTATAGTATAATAACCGTAATTTACTAAAGACGACTTAGTAGTAATACTAGCTAAGTCTAAAGGTAATACGGTTATAGTATAGTAAGGAACTATATAAACACGGTAGGATAATAGTTATAGTAAGGGTGAGTATTAAGTTTTATAAAGGGAATAAAAAGTAAAGTACTCTTACTCTTATATTTATATACTTAATTTATAAGGGATTTAATAAAGTATAGTACTCTACTATTAACTATATCTAATACTATGTAATACTTATATATATTAGGATAAAGCCTTTAATAGTTAGGAAGGCGAACTAGACGGGATAGGAGTATTATATACTATAGTAGAAAAGCTAGTTAAACCTTCTTATAGATATACTACCGTAGTCTATTATAATACTATACTATATTATTAAGCTACGTATTCTAATCTACTATAATTATAAAGAAACTGGTATACTCTAATACTAAATTATACCTAGAATCTTAGGTTATTTATACCTCTCGCTCGTTATAATTAGTCTCTATCCTACTTTAGCTATAATTACTAATTCTATTATTATAGGTAGACTTATTATTATAAATTTCTTTAATAGTAATATAATTAGGTATACTATTATTAGGTATACTATTATAGTCTATACCATTATTATCTATACTATCTCTAATAGTAAGCTCCCTATTAGACTTACCTAGAGAACTATCTAAATCTTAGTTAATATTAACCTATACTAGTCGCTTATACTATATAGAACGGGGTATAGAGCGCTTAGGATATATATTAATTAATTATATCTAAAATTCGCGCCGTATATAAAGGGTATTAAATATATCTAAAAGGTTATAATATATATATTTATATAATAAAGCTACGCTAGGATTTATATCTAATAAGTCTATTAGATATTAATAGGTTATTAGTTATAAGAAAGTATCTTAATATAGTAAGTTACTATAGAAGCCTTTAATAGGGTTAAGATATATATTTTAAGAATTAAATAGCTTTTATTAATAGACTATTAAATTCTACTACCTTAATACTAAATTTAAATATAGTCTTAAGCTAAGAATTATCCTAATCCTTATAAATTACCTATTTAATATCTATAAAGGTTAATAGCTCTACTTAATTAAATCTATTAGTCGTAATTTACTATTAAACCTAGCTTAAAGCTATATTTAAAACGCTTACTTTCTAGGTTTTATATTAGGATTAAACTTGCTTCTTTCCCTCCTTATAAATATTATTATCTAGTTATATACTAGGGAAAATAGCTTAGACTAGTTTATCTATAAAAGTATTAGATAAGTAGGTAAGGAAATAGTAATATATAATAATATTAAGCTTAGATTATACCCTTATCTAAGACTTAGTAGATAGGATTATCTTCTAAACCTTATACCTATTACTTTAGACCTTATAATCCTAGCTTATACTCTACTACTTAATTATAGCTTAGTTATAATTACTACTTACTAAGAGCGTAGTAGAGGATTCCCTATAAAATTAAACTACCTCCTTAGCTTAATTATTAGGATATACTACTAAACGTTTAGTATTACTTATAGAAGGCCTTAATAGACCTAGAACTATAAGAGTAGTAATAGTATACTTTAATACCGCGATTTTAGGAGGTACATATAGCTTTAATTAAGGGGGTTATATAGTAGTAATAAGTATAGTAGTAGGTTTAGTAGATTAATTAGGTTATATTATAGAAGGCTTTTATTAGGGCTTTATTATAGTAGGTCTAGTAGCTAGGGTAGGCTATATTATAAAGACTTTTTATAAAGTCTTTAGCGCCCTTATTAAGGGCTTCTATAGCTAGGCTTAAGGCTTAGTAGTTCTTATCTTCTATTAAAGGTAGGCTAATATTAGTAAAGTCTATAATTTATAGGATAATAATACTTATAGCTTTTATTAGGCTTCCTAGGGAAGTTCCCTACTTATTATTATTATTAATTAATTAATTAATTCTTAAGACTTACTTTCTCTATAAGCCTAGTCCCTTATATTTAGGCGGGTTACCTACGCTAGTTAATTAACCCTTTTACCTTATACTTATAATAACCCTTCTCTACTTATCTTACTAATAGTCGGGCTACTACCCCTAAATAGGGTAGAGTAATTAGAATATAAGGGTACTATATAATAATATAGCTATTAAGTATTATAAATAGTACGTATATATATATATATAGAACTCTCTATTCTTATAAATAGTAAGACTAATTACTACCCTTCCTTTTAAGGGGAATTCCCTCTTCTATATACTATAGGTAAAGGGGTAGCGTAGTACTACTACGTACTATAGACGCCACGTTAATAGTAGTACTATATTCCTAACTAGTCCTTATACCTTACTTATTAAAAGCTATTATAAAGGAAGTTAAAATGCCTATTATTAAAGAAGATAAAAATAATTATAAACTATTATAATTACCCTTAAATTATAATAATTCTAAGTTAAAAGCTAGTAAATTATTATTAAATATTTTTAATAATATTATTCTCTTTAATTTATAAGTTAAAGGTAATAGACTTATACCTTCTACTATAATATCCTTATCCTTAATCTCTTTATTAATAGAATCTTCTTAAGACTTTATAAAAAATATATTAAGCTTAATTAATTAATCCTTATTTAAAGTTAAATCCTTAGAGATAGACTCCTAGTAAAAACTTTAATTTAAATAGTAGGATTAATAGTAGTAGGAGTATAAGTAGCTATTATAATAAAGTTTAATTCTTCTTAATTAATTAAGTAGTTAGTTACTATTTAAATAAAGTACTTAATAATATACTTAAAGGAATAAGCTAGCTTAATAGTATTAGTCTTACTTATTAGGTTATAAGTCTAAATATAATATATAAAATACCCCTTTATAAGCTTTATTAAAACTTATATAAAAGAGGAAGATAAAGAAGTTTATTTCTAATTTTAGATAAATAAATATTAAGGTAATTTTATTATAAAGAGACTTTAAATAGGTTATAAAATCTATAATATCCTTATATTAATTAAAGTCTAGCTTAAGTAGCTAGTAATATAAGTTATTTAAGGTATTAAAGCTTATAAGTTTATTATTAATCTTAAAGGCTTCTTATAATATATTAAGTATTTTTAATATCCTTATAATTAATAACTAGATTATTACTTAAGTAGCTCTTAATAGTATTAATAGCTAATTTATATTTAAGCTCTTATTTAATTAACTCCTTAAAAGTAGATTTATAAGGTTTAATATTATTAATTATTAAATAATTAGGGATAGCTAGAATAATAGGGGTTATAACCTAGTCTACCTTATAAATTTTAAAAAGGTAGGTAGATATTAAATATTTAAATATTTTTAAAATTTATATTTAAAGCCCCTTTAATCCTTTAAGCTTTTTAATATAAAGTAGTAGGCTATTAGTCTTACTTATAATAAAAGTATTTTCTTTTAATATTACTTTTTATAAGGGTAAGTATAAGCTTTAAAGGGCTAATTTAAATTAAGTAGCTTTAAGTTAATAATTATATTAGAAAAATTATTACTATCTAAGGCTTTAAGGGATAATTCTTAAATAAAGCTACTTAAAGAAGGGGAACTATTAAAAAGGTATTAAAGTATATAATCTTAATTATTTTAATTAAATTATTTATATTTATATTACCTAGCTACTTTATTAAGTATAATATTATACTTTAAAAAATTATACTTAAAGATATAATAATTTTATTAAGTTTTATTCTACTATTACTTAAATTCTTTAATAGTAGTATTTAAGGGAAAGATAGGTAGCTAATATATTTATATTTAATTAGAAGTAGAGGAAGAGGTTATAAATAATAGGCTTAAAGTATTAAAAAATAAGGGAGAATTATTTAAAAAAAAATCTTTATTTAATAAAATTATAATAGGATTAAAAGATAATTATCTTAAAAACTTAAGGGAATTAAATACCCTTTATAATACTTATACCTTATAATCTTAATAATTATTATATTTTAAGGGGGCTAAGAGATTATATCTTATATTTAAAAAGGTTAAGAATTATTATAATAGGCTAATAATTTAATTCTTTTAACCCTTAACTTAATAGGAGGTACCTTATATTCGCTTTAAGATTTATAAGTAGTAGTAGTATTAAAGTATACTAGTAATTATTTAACTAAGATTATATTAACTATCTTATAAATAGTTTTTTAAAGTAGGTAAAATAATATTAATATTATTTTTACTTAATAGATTAAAGTTATACCTCCTTTTTTACTACCTTAATATATTTATCTTATTAAGTAGGCTAGTATTTTATATAAATAGAATTAATATTATTTAATATACTTAATTAATTAGTAGGTACTATTATTAATTAATTATACTCCTATACTAGCTAAAGCTAATAAGGGTAGACTTTTCAGGGGGTACGCCTAGCGTACCTATCGTTCGGGGAGAAACCTAGCTAAGGGATAAAAACTCCACCTACTATCCGCAGGCCATACTATTATTCGGCTCCTTCCCTCCCCCCCCTAATAGGCCTACCATCGGGGCGGTATATCGAGGGGTCGGGTCTACTATCTATAATACCAAGGTTTCGTCGACTATATTCTCTTCTCTTTAGTTAGGGCGGAGCTCTTCCTCTCTATTAGTTCTCGCTAACATCTCTTTTGCTAGTATAAACTAGTGGAGGGCGCCTGACCTAGTTAACTACCTCGCCGTAGGTACTATTATAAAGAGAAACTTAGTAGTATTAACTTCTTTAAAAGAATCTTAATAGCTAGAAAATTATAACTTTAAGCCTTAAGGCTTCCTTTAACTTTCTTTCTTTAATTAATTATTATATAATAAGCTTACTTATTAATTAAAGATTAAAGGTTATTTATAATAAATAGTACCTTATAATATAATATATATATAATATAATATACTTATATAACGCCCTAGACTTTATATACTTATTTAATAAGCTAGTAGGCTAAATAAGAGGTAATTTAAATAAATACCCTATATCTAAGCTTATAACCTATTAAAATAGTAGGAGTAAAATACTTAATTAATTTATCTAAGATTATAAGAGTATTTATCTATATATACTAAGACTTTATACTTAGTTATCTTAGTAAACCTTCCTTACTAAGAGTATAATTTATATTATCCTCTTAAATATAATATATAACTAATATATTAATTAATTATACTCCTATACTAGCTTAAAAGCTAATAAGGGTAGGCTATTCAGGGGTACGTATTACGTACATGTTATTCGGGGAGAAACCCTATTATAAGAATAAAAACTCCACCTAATAATTACGGTTCTCTTAACTATTTATAGCTCCTTCCCTCCCCCCCCTAGCAGGCCTACCATTATAAAGGTAGTGGAGGGGTCGGGTTTACTACCTATTACACTAAAGTTTCGTTTATAAGTAAAACTCCTTTTCCTTATCTAGAGCCTAGCCCCTTTCTCTTTTCTATCTCTACCGGCTATTTTTAATCTAATCTATTTAGCGTAACGGATGAATCCTTATAACGGATAATTCCTTATAATCCCGGTTATAATATCTATAACGGGGAGGGTATATACGTAAAGGGAGGTAATAGAACTAGTACTTACCTACTAGTCTATCGGTACTAGGCACTACTAGGTAAGGAGGCCAGCGGCCCTAGCGTGCTTATAGACTATTAGGTAGGAAGGCTAATATCCACGTAACTTTATACGGGTTAGGCCTCTACTACCTACTACTATATTATAAGGACTACCTAGGTACGGTTAAGCATCCCCCCGCCGTATAATAGTAAGGTAGTAGATACCCGGTATATTTACCGCGGTTATATCGGCCGCTACTATTAAGGTATATACGTGTAAAAGATAATAGGTACTATTAGCTAACTAGACCGGCGGCCCTATTATACTTATAGGCTATTAGGTAAGGAGTCTAATACCTACGTCCTGTTTCGGGTTAGGTACCTACTACCTATAGCCGTACCGTAAGGACTACCTAGGAAGGGGACTAGAGTATCCTCGCCGCCGTACGGTAGTAATAGCGGTAGTATATACCCGGAATACTATCTAGCTTACGCTCGATTATTAAGAGGAAGGAAGGGCTAGCTTTATAGTATTACTATCTTTTTATTATACTATCATTATCTATATATACTATAACTACCCTAAGGTAGGTAGACTTAGGCTACCTAGACCGCGCGGAGCGGAATCGGCTAGAGTATAAAGACGTGGCCTCGTAAGAGACCTTATAACGGGTATAGGTATAGAAGTACTATATATATCCTATAATATTATAGAGGTTTTATATTAATAGTATTTCTATTATCTTATACTAGTATTACTAGTATTACTAGTATATCGCGTTTATAATACGCGTAGGGAAGCGGAGGCTATATTAGGGAGAGGTAGAAGGGTATTTATATAGCTTATATTTTTTATCTATATCTATATATTCTATCGCGTTATTTCTTTTACCGTAATCTTCTAAGAGTTCTCCTTCTATCTTCTCTATTTTTCTATCGCGTTAGCGTTCCTATTCTTATTATTACTATACTCTACCTACGTGTCGATTCCGTAATAACTAGGTAACCCTAGACGGTACTTCTAAAACACTATAAGATCTCTTAGTACTCCTAGTACCGAGATACTAGAAGGTTCGTAGCCGGTACTACGTACAGGTAGATCTCGTCGCCGGCCTAACTAATATATTATTAATAATTAAAATATCTTTAAAGAATATAAAGTAATTTTTAAGTCCCTTATTTATAAGATTAGCTAGGTTTATCCTTATATAATAAGGTATAATACTATAGTTATCCCTTATAAGATTAATAAGGGAATTAGGGTAAAAGTATATCTTATTAATATCCTTTATATCTTAAATACCTAATTAAATTAAATTTTAGTATTTTAACTACTCTATTTTAAGGCTAAAATCTCCTTTAATTTATAAGAGTATATTATTACTAATAAAGGCTATATCTTTATATATACTTAATATAATAATATCTTCTACTTAAATATTTAAGACTATTTAATCCTTACTTTTATAACTTTAATAATTATATTATAATTTCTTTTTAAGTTAAAAGTATATATATTTATAGCCTTTTAAGTCTCTTTATTTATTAACTTCTAATATACCTATATAAGTTATTTAGGCTAGTAGAATCTAAAATAGGTAGTAAATATAAATAATAAAATTAACCTTAATAAGATTATCTCTAAGGATATTATATATAATATTTATATAAAGACTTAAATAATAAGGGCTTTATATAATTATTTTATAACCTTAGGGAACTACTTATATAAGTATATTAATAGTAACTTAATAGGCCCTTATAAAGTTTATAAAGGAATTATTATAAATTATAATAGCTTCTAATCTTTTAATATAATATAATTATATTATATTAAAGAATTAAATATTATTTTACTTAGAGTTAAAAGTATATTCCTACTAACTTTTAAGGCCTTTAAGGTAAACTAGTAATATTTACCTTCCTAATAATAGTTAAAGGTATAAAGCCCTTTAAATCTAAGTTATATAAAAAAGTTATAATAAATAATATTAAAAAAGATTAGGAAGTAATATTATAAGATAAATTTAACTCCCTTATATAAAATAATATATAGGTACTTAAATAATTACCTTTAAATTAGAAGGTACTTTAAGGGAAGTAGATATTTAAATTAAAAAGAGGCCCTTATAATAAAGTCCTCTATTATAAAGTATATTAAGTAGTTAAGGATTTTAAATAATAAAAAGGGATTAATTATAATAAGACCTTTACTTTAATAGTAAAGTTAATAAATTATAAGGCTATCTTTATACTAATTATATCCTTTAATTAAGAATTAAATTAAATAGATATTAAGATAGCCTTCTTTAATAAGAATATTAAAGAAGATATTTATATTAGATAACTTAAAAACTTTATAATTAAGGGTAAAGAATATTTTATTTATATCTTAAAAAGGTACTTTATAACTTAAAATAATTACTTTAAATTTAGTTTTTTATACTATTTATATTCCTAGAAACTTAGGGCTTTATATTATTTATAATTAATAAAAGTATTTTAATTAATTATAAAGATTAAGTTATTATTATAATTTATATAAATCATTTATTAATTTTTAAACCTAATTAAGTTATTATTAATTAAATTAAGGTTATACTTAATAAATACTTTTAAATAATTAACCTTAACTTATATTCCTTCTATTTAAATATATTAATTAAGTAGGATTAAGTAAATTAAGTATTATAATTAAATTAAGAAGCTTATATTAAAAAGGGTATTAAAAAACTTTAATATATAAGAATTATATCTTATAATAATCTTAATAGATATAAATAAGTTATAAATATTTAAAGAAGATTATATAATCTTTAATACTTTTTAAAAGAAATATTAATTAGCTATTAACTTCCTAATATATATTATATCAGGAATTAAGCTAGATATTACCTTTATAATTTTAATAATTAATAGATATTAATTTAATCTAAATTAATTATATTAAATAATTATTAAAAGTTTATTACTTTTAAAATATAAATAACTAACTTATAACTTACTTTTTATAAGAGTATCTTTCCTCTTATTAGTTATAATAATATTAATTAGGCTAATAATTAATTATAAGTTATATTTTTAATATTAGTAGTAGAGTAATAAGTTAATTATTAAAGTAATAGCTTACTATTACCCTATTTAGTTATAAGGTAGAATATATAAGTTAGATATAAATTATAAAGGAAGTTATTTAACTCTAATAGCTCTTTATTAAGCTAGACCTCTTTAAGGATATTTATTAGTCTATTATTATAATACTTTATTATAATAATTAGAGAGCTATTACCCTAGCTAAGAACCCTTAATTATATATAGAGATAGATTATTATTAGTAATATTAAGTAAAAATATTATAGAATTAATAAGTAAATAATTAATAGCTTTATTAAAGCCCCTTTTAAAGATAAATTTATCCCTTTTTATAAGGCCTTAAGCTTAGAAGTATTATAATAGTAGGAGTCTTTAATATAATAAGGCTTTATAAGTACTCCTATTATTAATTAAGGGATAATTAACTCTTAACTACCTACCCTTCTAACCTTATAACTTTATATTACAATATTAGAATATAAATTAAATTTTATAAGCTTATTTAGTTTTATTAACCTTTTATATTCTAAGCTTAAATAGTAAGTTATACTATTAATAATATTATTTAAATATTAAACTACTCCTACTTATAAACTAATATTATAATAAATAAGTTAACTACTTTCTTATAAAATTATTAAGCCTAGATTATAATATATATTTATTATAATCCTATCTTTTACTCTACCTTTAATATAAAGTAGAATTAATATAATATATTCTTAAATACTAATAATTATAATACTTATAATAGCTTTAAATATAATATACCTTTAGGTTATAATAGCCTTACTATCTTTACTACCTAGATATATACCTAGGTAGGATAAGAATAAAAGGTAGATAATTAGTATTACTAAAGAGTTATAATCCTCTATCCTAATATTAAGATTAGGCCTTATAATACCCTCCTCCCTACTTAGTATAAGCTTATTTAGTATATTAAAGGTAAGAAATATACTATTAAGTTATTATAATATAGAAACTTTAATAGTATTCCCTTATAAAATAAATATATTCTAGAAATAAATATATAAATAGAATTAGTAATCTTATAATTATACTTACTTTATTAAGGTCTCTCTAATTAATATTTTAAAAGTTTTATTAAATTACTACTTTATAAGGTTTTCTACTACTATCTACCTTATCTTTACGCCTCCTACCTAGTATTTAATTAAGAAGGGGATTAGTTAAGATAGTAAGAATAGAATATTATAAGTTAATTATACTATTATAATAATAAGGTACTTTATTTAAGTAGGAGTATAAAATATATTAAAATAGGATATAATTAGTTAGACTAACTATATACTAGACGTGTACTAGTACCTATCTTAGTATTCTATATATTCTATCTCTCTCTACTTATATAGCTAGTAATATAATAACTATTACTATTCTACCTATTTTAATATATAATGAATAGGTCTTTATATTATACTACTTATACTATTTTATATAATTATAATAGATTTTATAATTACCCTACCTATTATACTATTAAGTATAAATTATCTATTAATAATTACTTATAAGTTCTTAAAGAAGGTCCTTCTTATACTAGGTATTAATACTTAGAAAGCCCTTTAATAGGCTTAGGTTATTATTTTATCTATATTATTATATAACTAGGGAATTCCGCGTAGTATTATTAGTAATAGAGATCCTTAGTTTATATCAGACTTTTAGTAAGAAATCTTTAAATATCTTAGAGTTAAGTTTCTTATATCTATAGCCTATTATTTATATAGACTAACCGTCGAGTCGGGTTTCAGTACCATGGATTAGTACCGACCCGAATACTCGGTACCAGTTTAGGTACCGACCCGAATACTTGGTACCTACTTCCGGTACCGACCCGAAAAGCCCTCGGTACCTTGGCGAGTCGGGTTGGACTAACCCGACTCGCCAAGGTATCGCCAAGACGCTAAGCCCCTAATAAAATAGTAAGGGATACTAAGTTTTTTCTAGAATTACCCCTATTCTAAAATTAGATTTTTTTTTAAATTAGAATTTAAATACCCCTCTTAATTCCCTAGGAATATGTATTACCTTTTTGCATTACCTTATTTACTTTTTAGAATTACTTAGGTAATAATAATTATAATAATTAGTAGTATAGTAGTAAATCCTATATATAGTAAGAAATACTACTATAAATAGAAAATATTATTAATATTATAGTCCTTATTTCTCTAGGGATATACGTTACCTTTTTATATTACCTTAAAGAATTACCTAGGTAATAATAATAATAATAATTAATAATATAGTAGTAAATCCTATATATAGTAAGAAATATTACTATAAATAGAAAATATTACTAATATTATAGTCTTTATTTTTATAGGGATATGTATTACTTTTTTATATTACCTTGTTTACTTTTAAAGAATTACGTAGGTAATAATAATAATAATAATAGAAAAAAAATAGAAAATATAGTAAGAAATACTACTAAAAATAGAAAACATTACTAGAGAAAAAAGTCTTAGTAATTTAGGTTAATACTTTAGTACTAATACTTAATACTACCTTATAGTATTAACTCGAATACTCGGTACTAACTATTAGTACCGACCCGAATACTCGGGCTAGGAATTTGGTATTAACTCGCTAAGAGTCGATTCGGGAACCCGACTCGAGTTTGAAGTACTAACCCGACGCGGTTAGTCGATATTTATAGACTAATAGATAGAGTAAGTAGACTAATTAGACTATAAAAATTATTATATAATTTTACCTTACCTACTATTTAGACGCTTAGAATTAATAGGATTATATAATCTTATATAATTAAGCTAACTTAAATAGCTCCTCTACTATTATAAGATATACTTCTAATAAGCTCTATTATAGTTTTAAGTTAATTAATAGTATAGATATACTATTAATTTATAATATTCTTATAAAAGCCTTTAATAGTTTATAACTTACTTATAAAGAATAAGTAGAAGAAATAATAACCTTTAGTAATATTATAATAAAATCTTAATATAATAGTAAGTATAAAAGCTTATAATTTAAAGAAAATAATAAAGTCTTTCTTTACTTATATAAAGGTTATAAAATCCCTAGTATCTCTAATAAGAAACTTTTATAATAATATACTAGTCTATTTAAGATTTTATAAAAGGTAGAATTACTCGCCTATTAACTTAAGCTACCCCCTATAATACGTATATAGCTAGTAGTATTAGTAGTATAGCTTAAGCTAAAAATAGAAGATATTAATCTATATAATAGGACTTTTAGTAATAGGCTAGTACCTATTACTACTAAAGACGGTACTATTTATAGGGATAAGTATAAAGTTAAGAGATTACTAAATAAGAGGTATTTAAGGGAAAAGACTTAGTACTTAGTTAAGTAGGTTAGTTATAATAATAAGGATAATTTATAGTATAGCCTAGTAGATCTATCTAAGGCTAGTAATTTAGTAAAGGTATATAAGGATAAAAAGTATTAAGGTAATTAGTAAACAAGGTTATTTACTTTTTTATTTTACTAGTATACTAATATAGAATCTACTCTACTTTATACGTTTTACTTAGTAATAGTAGAATACCTTCTACCTCCCTAATACTTTATTATTCTTAATAGTCTAAATATCTTTCCTAATTAATTAATCTATATAAGTTAGAAATATCTCTATTAATATATCTTAGTAATTTATCTTCTATTAACCTATTTTAATTATATAGCCCTAGTATCTCTTTTTTAATATATCTAGCCTTTTCCCTATTAGTAGGTACTTATATAAGGAGATAGAAGGGTATTTATATCTATTATCCTAGCTACTCTTAACTAATAACTATATTAAGGGACTTAAATCCTTAAGAGATAAAGGGTACATTTTAATTATTTATCTAATATTAATCTATTTTAATAATATAGCCCTAATATATCTTTCCTCTAATATATATATTTATCTCTTTATAAGTTATATAGATAGTATCCTCTTATAAGCTCTTATAAACTTATAACTATCTAGCTACTAGATATAACTATCTATTAGGAGTTAAAGCCTATTAAAGGGTTAAGGTCTCTAGGGTTATATATAATACACTTTGAGTTATATTTACTAGGGTTACTACTATTATATACTACGGCTTATAAGTCTTTTATAAAAAGCCTATTTTATATTACTTATAAGAGTCTCTCCTAGTAACTAGTGGTAACTAGTTTAAGCTAATAATTAAGCTCTTTTATAATAGTATAAGTAGTACTACCTCTACTACTACCTTCTTTTCTATTAGTAGCTTTAGGCCTTAATATAAATAAGGTACTCTATAACTTCTTTCCTATCTTTACTACTTTACCGCGTTAGGCTTTCTAGTAGTCTTAGAATAAAGTTAAGCCTAAGGGTATCTTATTATATAATTAGAATAATATTATATCTATTAATATATATATCTAACTTTAAGCTTAAATATAAATTAGGTAAATACGTATTAAATAGTTTTCCTATTTAGTTTCCTTATTATTACTATATTATAAAAAGACTTCTAGCTAATATTAAAAGCTTAATATAATATAATAGTAGTAAGTCTTTAAAGGAATTAAACTATTTATTATAGCTATATCTAGTATATATCTATAGTACTAATATAGTACTTACTATATACTACGAGTGTTATATATCACGTAGCTAGATAGCTCGGATAGCTCGGAGACCGGAAGCCTTCTACAAGCAGGTTTTATGCCTGCGAGAAGCTTCCCTTCTCTATTAATTAATTATATATATAAAAAATTAGAATAGGTCTATTAACTACCTTAATAATAGTAGTAATACCTTTATTTTACGCTTAGGTAACTAATATCTCTTTAGATACTATATAATCATCTAATATAAATTAATACTATCCTTATAATACTAGATCTAATCTCCTCTAAGACCTACTAAAGACTTCTACTATACTTATTAGATCTATAACTATAATAGTACCCTAATCTATTATCTAATAAGGCCCTTAATAGCCTACTAAGCTATTATAATATAATAATATCCGCTAAAGGCTTTAATAACTAGGACCTCTAAGCCCGCTTAGTCCTTAGTTAGATCAATTATTAGGGATTCTTACTAAGGCTTACTAGATTTACCGCTCTTTTCCTACCTTCTTAACCGTTATTATAGCTCCCTAAATTACCTACGAGATTACTATTCTTACCTTTTAGTTAGGTAAATTTATATAGATAGGGCACGTTTTTATATTAGTTATTAATAATATAGCTCGCTATATTATCTCCTTAATTATAAAGGATACCTTTAGGCCTATTAAACTAACTTAGGAAGCCTCTACTAGGTAAGAAGGTACTTATTCTAGATCTATATTATTAGAGGTTAGTCTCCTTAGAAACTCTAAGCCCTCTTAGCCTTAAGACTAGGTAATTAATAAGCCCGTACTATAAAAGGCTATATCTAGGTTTAATAAGGGGATAAAAGCCTCTTATAAGCTACTTAATAACCTACCCTTACTAGGTATATTACTATAATAAACTCGTCATCCTATAATAGTACTACTACTACTAGGTAGATATCTATTAAAGAAGCCATTTATAAAAGACCTATTAGCCTAGAACCTAACCCTTCTAATAGTATAATAAACGTTACTATTAATACTACTATATAAGTAGCTTTTAATACTAGTATATAAGTAGCTAATAACGCTAGGATAGTATAGTATATACATAAGAATCCACCTTAATAAGGACCTTCTAGACTACCCGGACCGCTAGGCCTATATAGCTAGGCAGGCTAGCCTAGCTAGCTAGGGTAGCTAGGATAGTCTAGTACTAATACTAAAGTTAGGGATAATTAGGGACCTTAATAGAATCTAGGAGACCTTAGCTATTTTAATCCTATATATAATAGTAAGTCTCTTACTACTAGCTCTACTACTAGCTCTACTAGAAAGCTTCTTAAACTATACTAAGTAAATATACTTATTGAAGGATCTTATAACTATATAGAATAATCTCTAGCTAAGTCTCCGTAGCTAGGCCTTAGAGTAGTAGACTAGATAGTTATCTAATAATAACTAACGCCTTATAGTATTTAGTAATAGTATTAATAAATAGGCTAGATTACTAATAAGAAAGTTTAGCTAGCCAACTAATATTATAATTAATATTATAATATATATAAAAAATATTATAAAAGATACTATTAACTATTATAAGCTTATAGAATTTAGTATGAAAATATTACGCTATATTAAAGATATAGGCTTAAAGGAAGTAAGGGTCTAATTAGATATTATTTATAATGCTATTAATTAGGAGCTTCGCCGTAATATTTATTAACTAAATAATAAGATAACTATTAATAACCTTAATAATACTAAGTATAGATAGTAGGCTTATACTAGTAGGTATTAGACTACTAATACTTAGAATATTAGATAATCTTAATATCCTACCTATAAAAATAGGTAAAGATAGTATAATTAATACGGTTTTCTTAATAGAGTAGGCTATTAATTATATTAGCCTAGTAACTAGCTATACGGAAATACTTATAATAACTCTTATAATAATACTTACCCTCCTTTTTTAAACTATTAGAATAATAATTAGGCTTATTAATTATAATAGTAGTAGTTTTAACTAAACGCCCCTTAAGTCTTACTACCTAGCTAAAGACTTTAGATTATAGTAGGCCTTCTAAATAGGTTAGATTCTAAATAGCAGCCTAACCTATAATAATAGGCTCGCCCTTAGGGTAATTATTAACCTAGTACTCGCCTATAGGATAATTAGTAGCTATAATTCTCTTAATAAGCCTACTAAGTATCTATAAAAGATATTATAGAAGACTTTATACCTAATAATAACCTATTATAATAGTAATATTATTAGTTTAGTTCCCCGCCTTATAACCCTAAGGATCCTCTAGAAGGCCTTAGTTAGTTATTCTATATAAATAAGGATCCCTTATTAAGTAATAAGGTCCTTAATAAGTAGGACCCTATAATACCTAATATTAACTTTATTAGCTAGACTAATTCTACTAATTACTCTTATTCTATTTATAAGGAAGGTCTTCTATCTAGAAATAAGTTATTTCTTTATCTACGATAGTAATACTAGAAATTAAAGAAGCCCTTATAAAAGCCTTCTATAGCGCCTCCTATAATATAGGTAATAGTAGTAGACGTCCTATTAATAATTAAATCCACCGTCGTTCCTTACCCTATAAAACTACTAGGCTATAGGTTCTACGGCTAGAAGTACGCTACTATTTATATGTCTTAGGGCTATTTAGCTACTAATAATAAATTAGATATATATCTAGATACTAGCTACTTAGTCTTACTAATAGATTATACTTACTTAAAAAGGGTTCTTCCTAACGCTAAAATTAGGAAGATATCCTTACTAATACTAGTATAAGGAGTAGGGAATAAAATAGTAAAAACTAATAAGTACGCTATAGTAAAAATATATATAAAAGGCTCTATTATAGAGAAGACGGTAATAGTAGCTATTATAATAGAGGTCTACCTTATTAATAACCTAAGGGCTAACCTATTAGTTAGTAATAATAACCTTAAGCCTTAAGGAATAATTCTAGACTTTAGAAAAGAAACTATTACTCTTAGTTCTTATAAGAATCTTGTAGCTAAAATTAGTATCTATTCCCCCGTATCTCCTAATACTAAACGTACTATTAAAATTAAATTAGCCTTTATTATACCCCTATATACTATAATACGGGTACCGGTAGTATATAATAGGGAGGTCCTATATAATTAGGACTACCTATTTGAGCTAGACTATACTTAAGACTTCGGTCCTAAAGGAGGCGTATTCGCGTACGTTATTAACTTATTAATAATATATCTAAGTATATAACGCTATATTATTAATAGTACGGCTACTATATAAGGCTCGTCTTAGTTTAATTATTAAATATAATTAGGATGGAGTATACCTTATTACGCTAGTATACTCCCTATTAGCTATTAGTAATATAAAGTCTTAGAAGACTAATATTATAAAAAGCTTTATAGTTATAGTAGCGGTATACTCTACTACTATAAAGCCTTCTATAGAGCTAGTAGTAGTAGTAGCGGTAGTAGTAGTAGTCCCTAAACCTATTATAATAAGGCCCTTATTAGCTACTATTAACCCTACTTTAGAGTATATTATACCTAATAGAATTATAGTATATAATACTCTAGATGTAGTATCCTAGTTTACTATAATAGTAGCTTAATTTCCTAATATTTAGACGGACTATAGACTTATAGTAGATATCCTAGAAGAGGAATAGATACTAATCTTATTAAAACCTAATGCTATAGCTAAGCTATCTTAGGTATATATAGTTAATTAGAAAGATAGGGACCTAATTAGTTAAATATTTAATAAATTATATAATTAAGGAAAAATAATATAGTTAAATTAGCCTACTCTATCTAGCTACCCTATTTTTATTATTTAGCGTAATACTAGAAACGGCCGTAAAGGCTAGGTAGTTATTAATATTAGGGAACTAAATAAAATTACCTAGTTAGATAGTTATCCTTTACTCTTATAATCTAAACTTACCTTAGCTGTTATAAGGTACCTATATATATCTACTATAGATAGTATAAGGTAGTTTTGCTAATTTAATATCTAGAAAAGGGACTATTATAAGCTAACTATTATCTTATATTATATTTAGGAATAGTATAATATCGCCCTTATAAGGTATAAGGGTTTACTACCTTATATCTAATAGTAGACTAATAAGCTTCTTTAACTATTTAAGTACTTTATAAAAGTATATATAGATAATATAATTACCTTTTTAAAAACCTTACTAGAGTACCTATCCTACTTATACTAGCTATTTAGTCTCTATTAGAAACGTCGTATAAGTCTTAACCTAATAAAGACCTTCTTAGCGTACCCTTCTATTACCCTCCTAGGTTAGAGGGTCGACTCCCTAGGGCTATTAATATTAGATAAAAAGCTTATAGTTATTAGCTTACTAATCTTCTCTATCTCCCTTTAAGACTTAGAAATCTTTCTTAGCCTACTAGCTAGTTACACTTATTAATTCTAAGATATATATAATATATAAATCCGCTTTAAAGGTAAAAGACTAACCTTACTAAAATACTACTAAAGGGTTCTAAAGGTAGTACCTAGAAGACTTAATTAGTATAGATAATATATAAGCCTACTATAAAAGAATAGTAAGCTTTTAATAATTTAAAGGCTACCTTTTATAATCCTACCTTCCTAATTTATTTTAATTATAATAGAATTCTCTTTATTAATCTTAATGCCTTTAAAAGGTAGGGCTTTATAGTAATAATATATTATATAAAAGGAGATATTATAGAAGCTTTCCCTAGAATAGCTATCTAACTAATTATATTTCTAAGTAAGATACTAAACTAGGCTAAATAAAACTATTAGCCTACTAAATTAGAGGTCGCTAGGATTATCTAGGTAATAAAAAGAATAAGGTATCTTATTAAGTTATACTAAAAGCCTCTAATAATTATATATACTAATTACTCTACTACTATTCCTATTTCTTACTAGACTAGTCTAACTTCCTTATTAATTAATAAACTAAACCTAAGACTTATCCGCGCCTCTTCCTATCTATTATAGTTTAATATTATAATTAAGTATAAGTCTAGGAAGTTTAATATTATTTTAAACGCCCTATTAAGATTATAGGTAATAGATTAATTATTAATTAATATTATAGGTACGCTTAATACCCTATATATAGAAGCCTTTAATAAAGCCTACTAGTAAAGTCGTAATAATAACCCTAATCCTATATATTATATTACCTTAGTAGAGATATTATAGGAATTTAAATAATATATCTTTAAAGCCTATTATAGTAATAGCTAATAGTCCTAACTATTATAACTACTTAAGGTAATAATTAAGGACCTTAATATAAATAATAATAAACGCCGCCTAGGTATAAGGGTACTACGTAATAACGTGGCTATTAAGTATTATAAACGGTGCGTATATATATATATATAGAACTCTCTATTCTTATTAATAGTAAGATTAATTACTACCCTCCCCTTTAAGGGGAATTCCCTCCTTTATATATTATAAGTAAAGGGGTAGCGTAGTACTACTATATATTATAAACGCTACGTTAATAGTAGTATTATATTCCTAACTAGTCCTTATAATTATTTCCTTATTTAGGCTCTTAGGCTTTAAGAGTATAAAAGGTTATAATTTATAGAAGATACTTCCTTAGTAATAAAATATACCTCTAATAAGAGTATAATAATATAATTAATTATAAGGCCTTCTAAGCTAAGCCTTAAAGAATTTATAATTTTATTAAACTATTATAATTATAGATACTACTCTTATATATAATCCTTATATTATAATATATTCCTATTATATTTCCTATTATTCTTTATTAATTTATTATTAAAGTAGTTAGAAGTCTTAGTATTTTAAAGTAAATAGGAAGTTATTACTATTAAGGGTTTATTAAGTACTTAAGGTATACCTCCTTTATATAACTTTACTATTATTCTTTTAATTATAATATCTTTATTTTTTATTAATTATATTAAGTCCTTTTTAAGTTTTATTTATATTATTACCCCCTTTATACCTTATTATACCTCCTTATACCTCTAGTAGTTATTTTATAAGTAATCTTTAGTAATAAACTTACCCTCTACTAATTAAAGAAGACTACTACTATCCCCTCTACTTATAATAATACTTAACCTCCTTTATTAAGCTATTTATAGCCTATTCTTATATTATCCTATATATAATAGACCTTTAATATACTATATTTTAATCTAAAAAGTTATAAGTCTAATACTTTTAATTAAAGCTTTATTTATTTTTTTAATAGTATATTTTATATACGCGCCTCCCTTAGCTTTATAAAGTATAATTATTATAAAGATCTTAATATTAAATATTAATAGGAGATTTTTATCTCTATTTATTATATTTATATATACCTTCTTTAATCTTTAAATATTATAACTACTTTAAATACTACCTCTAACCTCCCTTAACTTACTAGATTCTAGTAAACCTTTAATAGGCTTATTTAATAGTATTATTACTACCTTTATTATACCTCTTCTACCCCTACTACTACTACTATTCCTACTAGGGTAGACCCTACTATTACTAGTTAAATTATAAATACCCTTAAGGGTATTCTTAATATCCTCTATTAATATATATATATTACTCTATCTCCCCTTCTAAAACCTTATTAAAGCCTTATTAATATAGTATAAGAGTGCCTCCCTCCTATTATAAAGAATAAAGAAGATAATAATAAAGAGGATACTTTTATTACTAGTAATAGTAATAATAATAGGCCTGGTACTACTATTAATATAGTATAATAGCCCTCTCTTATAATACCTTTAATAGTCTAGTTATATTAGGTATCTTTTCTTTTTTATTAATAATAATAGAAATAATTTCCTCTCTTATATAATATAAACTTTATACTTTAAGGTAATCCTATTTAATTCTTTTTAATATATCTAATATATTAATTAAGTCCTACTTATATAATTATTAATTATAATTATAAGACTAACCCTTCTACTTTACTAGATATTAAGGTTTATTATAAGAGATTTTATAATTAAAAATAGCTTTAACTTCCTATTTATCTTTATTATTTATAAGCTCTATTTATATAACTTTTATAATACTCTTACTATTACCTTAATATAGCTTTATAAGTAAGATATAAAAGATATTATATATATAAAAGGTATTAAGTAGTTATAACTTATATACCTAACTATTAATATAATTAAGGACTTTAAAAGGTCTTAAATAATATTATAATAGTTTTTTAATTATTTATATTTAATAAAATATAATTACTTATATTATATTATCTTTTCTTTTATTATTTATTTATATACTCTACTTATATAACTTATATTTAATATAAGTATTACTTTAAACCTTCCCTTTATTTTTAAAGTAATTTAATCCTTTTTTATATTAATAGGACTTCTCTTAATAATAGCTTTAAAAGCTTTATATTTAGCTTAAGTAAGTAGTTATAAAGTATTTTATATAAAGGTAACTTAATATTAATATACTTTATATAATTATATATAAACTTTATTAGATAAAGTAACTCTACTCAGTTATCTTATCTCTAGGTAGAATAGTAGATACTACTTAAGTATACTATTCTATCTCTCTATTTAACTATCTATTTAGGGATAAAAAGTAGTATTAAGCTTCCTTTTTATATTAATATAATAATATATAATTACTTAGAAGCTACTTATAAATATTATCCTTTAATTATTAATAATACCTTCTAATTAATTAAACTTTAAAAAGATTTTATAATATAATAAGTTAATAATATTAATAGTATTAACTATTTTTATAATAGGTAAATACCTAATATAATAGTTTATAACTATTAAGATTATATTATAAATACTATCCTTTTATTTACTTAAAGGGAGTTTTATAATAAAATTTATTGTAATTTCTTAAAAAGATCTTATAAGTATTAATAATAATAATAGTATATTATAAATAGTATATTTATATAATTTTATTAATTAATGAGTTAAATATTTTTATATATAATTATAAATATCTTATCCTATTAATTTCTAATAGAACTTCTATTTAATAAACTCTTATATATACTTTTATAAATAGTAACTAATATAAGGATTATTATAATAAAGCTTTAAGATTTCTTATTTAATTACTTTATTATTAAGTATAAAAATTATACTACCCTTATAAAAGACCCCTATTTTATTTATTAATAGAGATATATTAATAGCCTTTTTATAGCCTTAAGACTTAAATAATTATTTCTTATTATAAATATTTTTATCTCCCTTTTAAAGATATTAAAGTATCTTTAATATTAAGTTATTATATTTATTTTATACGCGCTCTATTATGAATATAGTTATAATATATCTTTTAAGTATTATTTAATTAGTATTAAATTATCTTATAATAGGATTTAAGTTATTATTTATATTACTTTATATCCTTAAGAGCGCGTTACTCTTTTTAATTTTTAGGGTATAAGGCTTTTTAAGCCTTATCTTTAACCTTCTATACTATTTATAGTTATAAGCCTTATTATTTAATAAACCTTTATATATATTATATATATAATACTTATTAAAAGGAATATACTTAATATTCTTTAATTTAATTTAATTTATAATATTAATAGATAAGTATCTTCTTTATTTATTACTAGTATATAATCTAATTACTTTAATAAGGTATTAATAGGGTTCTTAGTATTTATATAATAATAGATTTTAAAGTTATATATTATAAGCTTTATTATTTAATATACTTATTTCTTTATTAATAATAATATTATTTAGAAATACTTTAAGTTATTATAATTAATAATTATTATAATTAGGTATAAGCTACCTTTTAAGAAGTACTATTATACTTAGAATACTTTAATAATTATAAGTAGTTCTTAATTATAAGTCTTATATCTAGTTTTTATTAAATATAGCTTATAAGAATAGAAAGTAATTAAATACTATTCTACCTCTATCCCTTTATTATTAATTAGCTACTTTTATAATAAAATAGTTATAATAGCTAGAATTAAAGTATTAATCTCTAGTTAAATTTCTCTTATAAGGTTAAAGTATATAAGTAATAGTACTTTTTAAAAAAGTTATTTTAACTACTTAAATACTACTCTTATAATATTACTTAGTATTAACCTTTTATTTTTAATATATAAATAATTATCTTTTAGATAGTCTATTAATATTATAATAATAGAGGAATAGCATTTAATGAAATAATAATAGAAATTAATAAACTTTAAAAAGATCTAAATATCTTTAATACTCCTAGGTTCTAGCTATTCTATTATAATATCTACTCTACGCGGATTTATATATATACTATTATAATTAATAATAAAGTTAAGGAATTCTACCTCTACTATTATAAATTCATATTTTTTTAAGTTAATATAAAGTTTAAATTTATAAAGATATTATAATATTACTTTTATAACTCTAATATAAGACTTTTTATCCTAGAAGTAGATAAGAATATTATCTAGATAAATAATATATATAATATTAAGTAATCCCGCTAGGGCTTTATTAATATATACTTAGAATAAGGTAGGTATATTAATAAGTCTAAAAGGTATAATTATATATTTAAAATAGTTATACCTTATATAGAATATAGTCTTCTATTTATTATCCTTTCTTATTTATAAGTAATAATATATATCCTTAAGATCTAACTTAATTAAGTATTTAATATTAATTAATAGAAGTAAATAGTAGTTCTTAATTATAATCTTATTAAGCGCTTTATAATTAATATATAAATATAATATTCTCTCCTTTTTTAATATAAAAAGAATTAATATACTTATTAAAATAATAAAATAATAAATTTATCCCTTTTTTAAAGCTTACTTAGAATACTCCTTTAATACGCGTAACTCTTTCTTTAATAAGTTATAAAGTAGGTTAAAGGGAGGTTTTTAATTCTCTTTTATATTAATTATATAATTATAATATATATAGTCTAATAGCGCCCTAGTATTCTTAATTAAAAAGATATCTTAGAATTCTTAAAATTCTAGAGGGAGCTTAACTTTAAGTAGTAGGCTTTTATTACCTACTCTTAAGTATATTATAATAAATATAATACTATTAAACTACTCCTTTAAAGCTTTAATAATATTAAAGTACTCTTTAATATTACTTTTCTTAATAGAGAATTACTAGTTCTATATAAGTTAATCTACTTAGGGATTTTATTCTTTTAATTATAAATACCTAAGGTAGAAGTTATAATTAAGGTTTATTATTATATAAAAGGCGCCCTTATAATATTATATAATACTATTAAAATTAATAAATTTAATTTCTTTTATATAAGAACCTAGTAATAATATTAAGTTCTTAACTCTATTATATAAGGTATTATTAAAGCTTAAGTCTATTTTTTAATCCTACTCCTTTATTAAGTATATATTAATATAATTAATATCTACTCTAGAATTAATTAATATAATAAATTCTCTTTATAAACTTTTAAGCTCTATTTATATTATAATAATAAGTTATTATATCTACTTCTTCCCTTATATTATAATAGTAGATATAATTATAATACTTAGGGGTTTTTTAAATTTAAGCTTCTCTTAACTAGCTTATTATTAGATATCTTATTAATTATAAGCTTATTAATTATAATATTTATAACTATTAATTTTATACTTTAATAATCCTTAATTATATATCCCTTCTTTTAATAATTATAATACTTAATAGTAGAGAGGTTAGGCTTAGGCCTTTAAGGAAGGTATAGTAATACCCTAATACTACCCCGCCCTTCTTACTTTATATATAAGCTATTATCTCTTTACCCTTAGAAATTTCCCCTTCCTCTTTAAGGATATTAACCCCTAATAGGAGTATTATCCCTTTAATCTTTATATATAAGTAGTATTATATAAGGCTCTAGTTAGGTTATTAATATAATAAGAGTATCCCTTATCTCTAGGATATTAAGTTATATTATAAGTTAGTTATAAAGATCTTTATATAATTTATTTAAAAGGTTATTATAAAGTATATACTCTATTAATAGCTTAAGTTATCTTTTTAATTTAATAAGGTAATTTATAAAGTTTATAATCTTTTAATATTCCTTTTACTTAACTTCTAAATAATATTTACTAATTATTAGATATTAATTTTAAGGATTTTCTATTTAATCTATTAAGAAACTATTAAAGTATTCCTAGGACTATTTATCCTTTAATATATCCTTTATATATTTATATTATATAGCCTTAGGGTCTAGGGCTATATACTATAACGCGTATTAGATTTTTATAGAGTTATTAAAAAATAGGTTATACTTATTTTAATTATTTTAATTATATTATTAAACTATTCTTAATATTCTTATATTAACTTCTTATTATATATATATAGGTCCTACGGCTTAAGAATATAAGTTTTATATTAAGGACGCTTTAATTTTAATTCTTTTATTAATAATAGGTAATATTAATAACCTACTTAAGTAGTATTATTAATATATATTTCCTACTCTAACTCTTATAAATATTATAATAAATCTTATATCTACTACCTCTTAGAGACTTCTTCTTTAAGTTCTTATATCCTTTATAATAGTACTTCTTAGGTTTTAGGTAGCGGGAACTAGATTTATATACTTAATAGCTACCCCTAGATAGTTAATTATAATTATAATATATCTATTATTAATTTATTAACTAATTCTTAAGACTTACTTTCTTTATAAGCTTAATCCCTTATATTTAGGCCGGTTATTTATACTAGTTAACTAACCTTTTTACCTTATACCTATAATAATCCTTCTCTACTTATCTTATTAATAGTTGGGCTACTACCCTTAAATAGGGTAGAGTAATTAGAATATAAGGGTATTATATAATAATATAGCTATTAAGTATTATAAATAGTACGTATATATATATATATAGAACTCTTTATTCTTATTAATAGTAAGACTAATCGCTACCCTTCCCTTTAGGGGGAATTCCCTCCTTTATATACTATAGGTAAAGGGGTAGCGTAGTACTACTATATACTATGGACGCCACGTTGATAGTAGTACTATATTCCTAACTAGTCCTTATACCTTAACTTAGTCTATATTAGTAAACTAGGAAACCTGTAAAATATAAAAATATGCGTATTATATATATATAACTAATACGCTTATATATTAGCCCTAGAGCTTATTATAATACCTCTAATTACTATAAGCTACTATTTATACCTCTATAATATTAAAAGCGCGCTTAGTTTTCTAATTATTTATTAGGGCGTATAAACTAGATATTACGATTTAGATAATATTTATAAAAAAGGTTTATTGAATATTATAGCTAATATTTACGCTACCTACTTAATATTTAATAAATATACCTTTCTTAGAATTAGTACTATTATTATTATAATTATATTAGGTGGTATTATTACTATATCTACCTATCCTATATACTCCTTTAATAGCGCCGTTTATATTATTATTATAAGTAGTATTATTATTAGGAATTACTATTTATCTACCTATTCTAATTATAGTAGTCTATCCGCGCTACCCTAATTTATCACTTATATTAATACTAGTACTATTATTAATAATATATAAAATTACGCTTATAGTACTTAATATATATTTATTATACTATTTACTTAGTATTTATAAACTACCTTCTAATATACCTATTCCTACCTACTTAACCTCCCTGTATTATAGATTCTCTTCTTAGAACTTACTACTTTCTAGTTAAATTTCTACGCGTAACTTTCTTCTAACCTACTTCTTAAACCTTATATGTTTACCCTTATTACCGTTTATAATAATTATATTACTACCCCTTATTATCTTATATTATATTTAATCCGGTTATATTAGCTTAAATATACCCTAGAAATCCTCTATTAACTAGGACCTATAAGCGCCTTAATTTATAGGTAGATCTTCTCCTTCTATTATATATAATATATAGCGTCCTATAAGTTACTACCTATTATCTATCTTTAGTTTACTTAGTAATATATATCCGCGTTTTAAGGTAGAGTAAAAGAGAGGAGGGAGGTTATTATCCTATCTAATTTAAGAGGTTAGCTATATATAGATAAATAGAGTAAGTAGAATTATATTATTAACTATTTCCTCTTAAGCCTTACTAATATATAAGGACGGCGGTATTAAGGTTTAATACTTATACTCTAAAGAGCTATTTAGTAATATTTAATTAATACTAGGATTATTACCTTATATAGTTTTAAGTTAGCTATTATATCCCTCTTTATATTAGTTAAATAGGAACACCTACCCTAAATACTTAAAGGACTATTATATTTATTATTATCTAAATTATCTAAGGGTAGTAGGTTATCTAGTTAACTACTATTAATATCCCTCCTATTTACCTTATTATTATTTCTATTTATAACCCTAATATTATAAAGTATATCCCCTACCCCTTTTAAGTAAAGCTTATAGATATAGCTCTTATAGAGGTTATTATCTAGGTTATCCTATATACGCTATATTATTTACTAGCGCCTTATAATAGTATATAATTAGCTCTCTATTATATATTTATATATAATAGTAAGATAGCTAGTTATATACCCTAGGCCCTTTTACCCTTAAATTTCTTAATATAGTAATTACTACGCGCGTATTTAGATATATAATATCCTACTATTATAATAATGAAAATAAATAAGATATTAGGTAGGGGGTTAAAAAACTTCTTTATACTTTCCTTATTAATAAAACTAGTCTTTATTAATTTATATATTATATTCATAAGTATTTTTATTAGGATAAGATTTACCTATTTACCCTTTCTATTATAAACTTAATATATAATTAAAATTAATATTAGATAGAGGGGTAACTTATATTATAATATATAAAAGTTAGGAGGTTTAATAATACATTAACTTACGCGGTTACCTCCTCTTATAAGCTATCCTATTTATATACTAATATTATAACTTATATAAGATTTAAAGAGTATAAATACTATTCTTTAAATAAGTTAATAAACTAGTACTTAGTTTAATTAAAATAGGAGGTAATTATAGATATTATACTAACCTTTTAGGCTTTAGCTTTAATAGGTATACTATCTACCCTATTTAACTTACTTTTAATCTTAAGTCTTAACCTTTTAATTACCTTATCCTACGCGATTTTTATTTAACTACTTAGTTATATAGGATTATCTTCTAGTTATATCTCTCTTCCCTTCCCTAGGCTCTTAGTTATACTAGAAAGAATTATTACCTTTAGATACTTTATATAGTTAGGGATAATAATATTATATATCTTATAAGAGACTACCTTATTATAATATTTCTTATCTTACTAGAGATATAGTCCTATTCTATTATTATTATAATAATACTTATTAATATTAGGGTTTAATAGGATATTAGGGATTATACTACTCGCTCCCCCTACTAGACTTCTTATAATAGGACTTATTAATAGTTAATTTCTCCTTAGATTATATTAATAGATAATTATAATATAATATAAGATAGGTATCTCTATTTATATATATCTATTATTAATAGAGGATATAACGCGTTTTTACTTCTCTCTAACTTAAGATTACTTATTCTCCTTATTACTTAATTACCTATAATTATTATTATTATTAGAAACTAATAACTTAATAAACTACTTTTTATTCTACCTAATATAATTACGTCCTTTATCTATCCTATAGTTTTAGAGTTAGGTTATATTAATAACTAAGTACTACGCGTCTTAGGATAGTAGTCTTACCCTCTTATATACTATATTAGTATTATATAAAGAATAGGTATTATATTCTTATAAGTAGATAGAAGGAAGAAGTAGTAGATTATATTATTAATAAATTTAAAAATACTATAATTAGGGGAAGAGGAAAACCCCTAAATTATTAGGAAATTAACTTATTTAGCGTAGTATTAGGGGGCTAAGCTAAGTTAATTAAACTAGATAGGATTTAATAAACTAACTAATATTACTTTAGTCTATATTAAGTATATTAATACTAGTAACTTATACTACTTATTTATAAGGAATACTATTACTAGTAATACCTACTATTACTCTTAAATATAATATCTTTATTATATTTAGGCGTAGGGCGCCTTATTATAAATACTATCTAGACTTTAGTTAGTTAAAACTACTTATTAATATTATATATAAGACTTATTTTAATATATATTATATATTATTTAATAGCTATTAAACCCTATATATTAAAAGTAAAGTACTTAGTACCTTAAGTAAATATTTCTACTAGCGCTACCCTCTATTCCTATTTATTAGTAATAATAATACTTAGTAACCTAGAATAGGCGTAAATAATAGCGTCTTTTATCTTATTATAGCCTAGGTTAAACCTAATTAAGGCCTTAAACCTTTTAAAGTTAAGGTTATTTATATTTAATAGTTCTATATATATATTACTCTTTTAAATATCCTAAGTTATATATATTATACTTTATCTATATTATTATTAATATATAATATAGTATAATAAATAGAACTTATATATTAATTAGATTCCCTAACTAAGTATATAGATTATAGTCTCTTATCTAAATCCCTAGATAATTTAGTACTTAATATTCTATAATCTTCCTACTATCCCTACGGCGTTATTTAGCCCTTATCTATCTCCTCTAATTATAATTATTTTATTAGGCGAGGAAGAGGAGATATTAATCCTTCTACTATTTAGGGATACTATTAAATATATAAGTAAACTCTTTATATATATTAATAAACCTAGATTATAAGTAGTCTCTTACCTTCTTTATATTTAATCTTTAACCTAGTAGTCCTATAGATCCTAATTACTTTTATAGTTAGGTAAGAAGAAGTATATAGGCGGTTTTATTAATTTTTAGTATATCCTTTATAATCTTAGCGGACTATCTTATATTATTAAAATCCCTAGGATTTATTCCTATTAAGTCTAGTCTAGGTAACTAACTTTTATAAGCTCGATAAATCGTTATATATATATTAATATTATAGTATTATTTATTAATAAACCTACGTAGTATACGCGGTAATATATATACTATAAAAAGTCTATTACTTAATTTTATCCCTACCTCTAAGTAGATTATAAATATTAAATATTAAATATTAAATATAATATTATTTAAGTATTATTATACTACTTCCCTATTATAATATTTAAAGTATCTACTAGATTACTTTATAACTAGGGCTACTCTAGTATTATAATATAGAATACTATATTTTATATCCTTAATAAAGAAGAATAAAAGGTAGGATATTATTATATTATAGTCAAAATATTATATATTAAGCCTTCTTATATCTAATAGTTAAGAAAAGAAAAATACTTATATTATAATTTTATCTATCTAGTAAATAATTTACCATCTTTTATTAGCTTAAAGAGAATAGCCTTCTATTTTATTACTCATCTAGTCTATTAGAGGGAGTTCTCGTTATATATTATATTATATAAGTCCTAGTTAGTATAATTATTAATATAAGCTATATTATTATTTCTTATACCCTTTCTTATATACGCTAATATAATATATATACTCCTTATAATTCCTATTAAGGGGATAAGTTAACGCGCTCTTAGTATCCTTAGATTAGTAGTTATATTAATTAGCTATAGTTCTACTTCTACTATTCTATAGATCTTATATAGAGCCCCCCCTTTATAAATTCTTAAGAAATTTATAAGGGCTCTATTATACTTTAATAGTTAACCCTTAGTAGTTAGACGCCTTATATCTAATACTATTATAAGAAGCTAAAGCTTAGTAGGCCTTTGATTATAGAGTAATACTATATAAGCTTAAGGCCTTAATTCCTATATTAAGATATAGTTACGTCTCTACTTCCCCTAATTCTACTAGTTTATTATATATATTATATTATTAATAATAAGATTCTCTATATCTTCTAGATCTTTCCTATCTAGTTTCTTATATCTTATTAATAGATATAAGTAGATAAAGTATATATCTACCTACTTAAGATTATATTCCCTTCTATCTATATTTCTATTAATTATAATCCTCCTATCTATCTCTTCTTAATATTAGCGTATAAAGACGGCTAGTATCTTAATAAGGCCCTCTACTTATAGATATTATTATATTATAAATAGTATATACTAGACCCTATTATTTAGTTTAGTAGCTAAAATTATTTATATTTACTACTTATTAGGTTTATACTAAAAATATAATAATTTAACTTCGCGACTAAGTATTAATACTTTAGTTATAAGGTCTATCCTTTTTAGGGTAGATAGCCTTATTATAAACTAAAATAGGTTATCCTTTATAATTAATATTTATAAGTAGTAGGTAGCGTAGTATATAAGTTATTCTTAAAAGTTTTCTTACTTATTAATTAAATTAAAGAAAGCCTTAATTAGATAGTAATATACTACCTCTTTATATTTATTATTATAGTTATTTATAATATTAAATTATTAAATCTACTCTACGTAATATATTATTATATAGAGCTTTAGTATATTAAAATAGCTACCTAGGTTCGTCTTATTAACTAGCTTATACTAGCTAAAATAAGTCTTAAATTTATTAAATTAATATAGCGCGTCTTTAAGATATCCTAGTATTTTATTATTATATAACTAGTATTAAGTAATTAGGATAAAGTCTACTAGTACTTAAGTATATTTAATTTCTAAATTATATAAATTTATAAATAGTAGAGTAATTACTAGTATAAGTTATTATATAATAGCTTATTAGTCTTTACCTATCTACTACATAACGGCGCTATAATACTTAAAAATCTTTAGGTTATAGAAGGGAGGAATATTACGGAATTTTTTATCTAATTATACCTTCCCTAGTACCTCCTTTAATATCCCTTTAGACCCCTTTATTTTCCTAGTACTAGGTACGCTACCCTTAATAGTAAGATTAACCTATTTAAGTAAATAGTTAACCGCGCCCTTTAGGAGTTAATATAATATATTAATAAGTATTCCTATATATATATCTACTATTACGTATAACTAGGCGAAGTTTTATATTAGATATACCTATATATTATTATTTTCTAGTATATCCTTAGCCTTCTAACGCTAGATTTAGGAATAGGTAGAGGAGTAGGTTTAGGGGGGCTACTTAGCGCTAAGGTTTTATTATTAATTTAATAGTACTATATAGATTATATACTATTAGCCCTTCTTAATACTAGTAATTAATACTTATTCTTTATAATCTATTATAAAGCTTATAATAACTAGATAGTAGTATTATATTATCTAATCTATATATAAAATCTTAAGACCTATAATGGTAACGTCTTAAATTACTAAGAAGGTATTAATATTATAGGCTTATACTAGATATACTATTTATATACTTATATTTTAAGATAATTAATATAGACTTATATTATATATTAGATTTAATATAATTACTATTATTAGGTATAATAAGTAGAAATACTAGGAGTACTAATCCTAGTTACTTTTAAGCTTAGCGTATTTATACCTTTAGATTTCCTATAATAATATAGACTAGCTATACGGCTAGATCGCCCTTATACTACGTAAATACTATTTTATTTAAGGAAATTAATAGTAGTATTATAGTAGCTCTAATAGGAAGCTTCTCTTATATCTCCTACTACTAGTTACTAGTATATATCTTAGTATATATACGCCTTTTATTACTATTAAACTAGCGTATAAGTATAAATACTATATCCTCCTTAAATAGGTAATAGCTTAATAGGAATCTAAGGGTCTTAATAATATCTTAATAGATAATATTATATTCTCTTAATTCTATACTATTAATATTAGATATAACTTTAAAGGTTTATTTATTCTATTTATCCCTATTAATACTTAATATAATCTTATCTTATAACTTTATTATAATATTAGTATTCTTATAACTTAATAGGTTATATATATATTTAAGTTAAGTATTATAAAAAAACCTATTAAGACTACCTTTAATTACCTTTTTCTTATATATCTATTATATAAATATATAGTTATATATACTTAAGAATAGGTAATACTCTCCTCTATCTTTATTAGTATAGTTTAAATCTTTATTAAGCCTTATAAGATCTTTATCCTCTTTTATAAGCTTATAACTTATACTTATATAATGACTAATAGCCTTTATAAATATCTTAACTTAAATATATAAGGATATTAACTACTAGCCTAAACGCGTAAGGTTAGGTAACGGGTATATTAACTCCCCTTCCTCCCCGCTCCTAGTAATATTAATATTAGGCGGGCTTTATAATAAGGTCCCTATATAAATATTAATATCTTTTAGAATAGGAGTAAATAGGTCTTTATTAGTTTCTATTATAATATTAATATCTATATCCTTAATATCCTCCTAACTCTTTATAACTAGTTATAATAGTCGCTATTATTAGGAGGAGGGAGGGGGTGAGGGTAAGCTTCGTAGAATTTTCTATAGGTAATCGCGAATTAAAACCTTATAGTATAGGATATATCTATTAAATCTACTATTATTCTTAAATCCTTCTTTATAATATTTATATATATATAGCCCTATTACCCCTTTTTATTATAATAAATTAATTATAGTTTAGCTTTAATATATATTATGTTAGTAGGGAGATCTAGATAGATATCCTATTTTAAGCTTACTATTTATAACTATCCGCTTAGGGAATAAAGGTTAAGTATAATAGGGTTTAATAAATATTAAAAGCGTTTATTAAACGCTAGTATATAATTAAATTATAAACTATATTAAGTATATTTAGTTTAGTTAGATATACTAGCCTTTATAAAGTAGGATAATCTAAGTATTAAGCCTTAATAGGTTAGCTTCTACGCGGGATTAGAACCGCTTATATAAAAGTTACCTACTCTCCTAATAAAAAACCGCCTTAAGTAGATATAAAACCTATATTACTTTAAGAGATTATATTCCTATCTTATACCTAGCTTAAATAAGTAATTATAAGGCTATAGATTAGTACGCCTAGAGCTAACTTAGGAGTATATATATGTAGAGTTAGTACTTAAATATTAAATTCCCTCCCTAATAATACCCTACTAATATAGAAGAACCTCTCGCCCCCCTTAAGGCCTACCCTGAAGTCTACTCTAAAGATAGGTAGAAAGACGCCTACCTATTACGGACATCCTACTAGGAATATAGCTCTAAATATAACGGCCCTTAATAAAATTACTAAGTAAGCTTCTTTTAAGGGTAAAATACCTATTATTAATATAGGGGGGACTTTTTCTAAGAATACGCCGGTTATTAATATAAAGGAATAGGAAGAGCTATTACTTATTAAGGCTTAGAAATACTTATAGCCTTATTATCTAAATCCTACTAGCTAGTATCTTATAATTTATAGTTACTATTATAAGTTAGATAGTAAAGATATTACTTTATAAAATTAAGTTATAAAGGTAGGTATAGGTACGCCTTTATAACTACCTATTAATTTTAGGAAGATAATAAGGTTAAGGCCTATAAAATACTTAATAGGAAAGAAAAATTACTTAGTAGAAGTATTAATATTACCTCTACTTATAACGCTATTATAAGGGGGTGATAATATAGAATATATTAGTAAGTTATAGGTAGAGACCTAATATAATACTACGTAGTATCTTCTCTCCCTCTCCTCTTAAATCTATTATAATATTTATATAATATTACGCCTATATCTATATTTATAAGTAAGGAATATTTAATATTATTAAGTAATAGGGAGTTTAAACTATTCTATTCTTAAAAAGAAATATTAAACTTCTTTAAAAGGATTAACTTTAGTACCTACTACTTATAATATCTATACTTTTAAGATTTTATAAAGAGGATATAATAGTATTCTTATAGTAATAAAGGGGTTTAGTTCTTAAATTAATTAAATATTACTCTTATAATAGGTTACTATTAATATCTACTATTTAATATCCCTTCTAAACTTTTTACTCCTAAACTCTTAATTACCTATATAAGTAGATATTAAGGCTTTAGAATATTAAAAATAAGTAAGAGAAACTCCTATCCTAGCGTTATATTAATAGATAACTAGGCCTCTATATTATATATATTTAATTTAATATATTTATATATAAATTAGATATTTTCGTAGTTATTATTAGTGTAGATATATATATATATAGGATATATATATACTACTCTAGAGCTAAGTACCTTATATAATATTATCCTCTTATATAATAAAATTTAGAATTAAATAGGACTCAAACTTATATACCTAGATTAATTATAGTAGAATAAGTACTTAATAGTAGAGCTAGTGTTCCTTTTATATAATTTAAAGTACTATTCTTTTATATATATTATACTACTATTAAGAAGATATTTTCCTCTTACTATAATATTATTTTATATAACTTAGAGATAGAAGTATATAAGATATAAGGATAAATACTATTAATCGCGTTAATATAATAGTTACTATAATTTAATTATTATTTTATAATATATATACGTATTATTAATATAATATTTATATATCTAAGCCCGCGCTAAGTCCTAGATATATATACCTAATAGTAGTAGATATTTATATTACTATTATTAGTCGCTTAAATCCTCTTTTATAAGTATTCTAATAGAGAACTAGAGAATATTTATAAATATATTTTATATTCTATATAGTATTATAGTTTATTCTACCTAATAGTTATAAAAACTAGGTACTTATAATAGTATTAATATTATTTTATACCTAGTATATAAGAGTTAACTATATAATCCTAGCTATCTTCTCTTATAAAGCTACTTTCTATTTATCTAGTACTAAAATTAGTATATATACTTTATAATAATATATTCCTATTATTTTATTATATAAACCCTTATTTATTAATATCTTCTATCCCTTCTATTCCTTCTAACCCTTCTACTACTTCTATTCCTCCTAATCCTTCTACGCCTCCCGCTTATTCTATCTCTTTCTTATCTTCCTATTCTTTATTATCCCTCCCCTTATTCCTTTCCTTATTATAAAAAAGTCTAAAACCCCCTAGTAAGATAATACTAATAAGGATAGACTTAGCGCGTTAAGCTAAGGATTAGCGCTTACTAATAAAATTATTAGATATCTTATTATTACTTAGAGCGTAGAGGATAGAGATATAGAGCTTACTATCTAGTAGATATTTAGATAGTAGACTAAGTAATTAACCTAAAAAGTAGATAGTAAGTAGTCTTAATAATTAATAAATAGTCTATATTAATAGAAAGGTATATATAGTAGAATTTAAAGTATATATCTTAAAATAGTAATATAGTTAATAATTATAGGGGTAGATAGCTTAGTAGTATATTTTACTATTCTAAACTTCCTAATCTAGACTAACTTTTATAAGTAGGTAGTTTAAGCTAGTAATATCTAATAATTTTATTATAAGGGCCTAATAGACGCGTAGCTTTAATAGAATAGAGCTAAATAGGGAGGCTATACCTACTACTTACTAGACTAACCTTATAATTAAATATTAGATAGACCCCGCTTATTCCTCTTATAAGCTACCTCTTTTTTAGTAGTAGAATTTACTATTACTTACCTATCCCTATCGCTATCGCTATTACTATTACTATTACTTACCTATTACTTACCTATTACTTATATATATATTACTACCGCTATTATATTACTACTACTTAATATTTATAGTAGAGAAACCTTTAAAAGTTTAAAGGGGCGCTAAAAACTAACTATTAATAGTAAGGTATTATAGTAAGGAACCTCTACTATTTATAAAACTAAAGATACTTATTATTTAAGAATTACTTTCTAATACTCCTTATAGAACCTTAAGACTATATATATTATAATTAATATAGATTAATATTAATTTAGACTTATAACTTAAGTATATCTTAGCGCTTTAAGCCTAGAAGATTTTATATTAGCCCCTAATAGAGAAAGTTATTATTCTCTATTTTATAAACTCTTACCTATTATAGCCTATTAATTAATTAAGTATATCCTCTCTTACTATCTAATTAGGTTTAATTAAGTAGCTTATAATCCTAGGTTCTACCTTTATTTCTTAAATCAAATTAAAGGCGCTAGAATTAGTTATATTATAGGTTATAATAAATATAAGAAGATTAATATAGTCTAGAGCTTTAATATACTCTTTAACTAGGTTCTAGATAAGATTTATAAAATAGGCCTTATTTAGGACTTTAGATATATTGATAATACCTAGTAGATTAAAGAAGGATAAGTTTAAGAGGCTAGGACTAGAGATATTAAGATAAATAATATTAAGTAAAAATTAAACCTAGTATATATAATCTAATATAAGGTTTCCTAGCTTATACTTTTTATAAGAGCTATTTAAATTAAGTATTACTAGTTAAGTACGCTCTAAGGTATCTACTACGTCGTCCTTTAAGGTAATATATATAAAAGGATAATCCTTACTATTTAAGTCCGCCTAAGGACTTAAAGGCTAAGTATTTATTATACGCTCTTTTAAGCTACTCTAATAGATATACTTATTATAAAGGAAGACTTTATAACTCTATTAACCTTCTAGATTAATATCCTCTATTAAATTAATCTCTAGTAGGTACTAAGTATATATACCTATACTTTACGGAACTTTAATTTTACTTATTCCCTTAATAAGAGAACTCTTCCCCGTACTTTAATTACTAATTATAACTATCTTTAGGAATAGTAGATTTAAATCTTTTATACCTAGGTAATATAATACTTAGATAGCTTAAATAAGCTCCTTTACTCCTTAACCTAGAATAAATAATAGTAAATTTATATACTTTAAGCTAAGGATAGTATATATAATAGTATTAATATAAGTAGGAGGTATATATTTATAAAAGTAATCTAGCTAAGTAGTAGTATATAATAGGTAGTAGAAGAGCTAAGTATTTTATCTTTAATATCTAAGAGTATTACTAGCTCTTTTTTATTACTATAATAGGATAGATATATTAATAAATTTATAACCTTATATCTACCTAAGTAGGTTTAGTACTTTATATAAATATAGTATCTAGTACTATTATAATTACTATATAATAGATATATTAGCGTAGTATAATTTTTAATTAGGGAGCAGGTATCTCTTAGAAGTACGTGGTAGAATATAAGCGCTAGGCTATACTTCCTAATTTCTAGAAATATATTATAACTAGTAGTAAGTTAAATACTTTAATAGTTCTATTATTATAAAGCGTATGCTTTTACTAATTAACTATATAATATACCTAAGTAGTTATTATTATCTATCTCTTACTAGACCTACTACTATTATACTTACTATAAACCCCTAGGAAACTTAAAAGCCTTTAATAATAGTAATATAAATAGTAAACTTTAAAAGAGATCTATATATCTATTATTTTAATAGTAGAAGTTAGTTAGTTATATGTATAATAGTTACTATTAAAGCTTAAACTTAGGCTTAAGTTATATTAAGGTAAGGTTTATTAAACTTATTCTAGTTAGATATTTCTAGAAGTGTAGCCTTAATATATAGTAGCTAGGTAAATATAGTTATTCTACTTATATACTTACACTTATTTTATAATATATATAAGGAAAGACTAACTAATAGAAGATTATAAAAGTAAAACTATTTAAGGCCTTTAGATATAATAGATTAAATAAGCGCCGGTTTAATATTATTAATACTTTACTCTTAATATTATATTAATATAACTAGTATCTACCCTATATTTACTTATATTAGGGATTATAAATTAATTACTACTTATAAAAACTTAATAATCTATCCTTTATATTATAATTTCTACTAATCGCCTACCCTTACCTAGTAAGAGCTTATCTAATACTAATACTTAAACTTAATAATAAAAGATAGCCTTTATACCTTTAAAATATCCTTAAGTAAACTTACTATTATTTAGAACTTAGTAATAAAAGCCTTAGTAAATTAAGTTATATTAATAATAAATAGTCTTATTATTTTACTTTACTTAACTAGCGTATAACGCGGTTATATAAATATTACTTAGAATTAACCTATATAATATTAACCTCTTATTAATAATATATTACTTATTATTTCTCTTTAATCTTTAGGGCCTAGAGTAGTAGTAAGTAAGTATTTATAGTTTATATATATAAATACTCCTTATTATAAAATAATATTACTTACTAATAAATAGACTTATAACCTTACTATAAAGCTCTTACTTTAAATATTTAGCCTTAGGGTATCTACTTCTAGTTATTCTAATATTAAGATAAAATTAGGTTTTAAGTTATAAATAGTAGTAGGTAAACTTACTTTATTTATAAGTTTACCCTTACTTATATAATATACCTTATTTAATATTCCTATAAGCTTTTACTCTAGACCTAAGATACCTTCTTATAGAAATATTATAGCCGCTTATATATAAGATAAGGACCTAGGTTTAGCTAGCGGCGAGGTTTATATAGATCCTAATATTTATTAGCATTATAAGGACGACCGCTTTAAGGGTAACTATAAGCCTACTAAAGATACGGTAGGTAATAAGGCTGTAGTAAAAACTAAAAAGTTACCTATATATAAAGTAAAGCTCCTCTTTCTAGGCTAAAAGTCCCCTATTAGCTAATTTAAAGATGATAGTAATTAGGTAATATCTAGGATCTTTATAATTAAATATAAAAATTAGTTATTAAGTATAAAGATTAAAATTAAGGCCTTAATAAGTAAAGATATACCTACTCTAAAATATACTTATATAGAGGAATTACTTTATACTTAAGTAATCTAACTTAATACTATATATAATATCTTAAATTAGCTAGTTATTTATATATATCTTATAGCCTATATAGGATTTATAGTAGTTAATATAAATAAAAACTATATTAAGAAAGTATTTAAAGACTTTTATATTATAATATATAAGTAAGAAGTAATTACCTATTATTAAAAGGGTAGGTTAAGTTTCCTATCCCTAATATTCTACCCTATAAAGGTATATATTAAAGGAATCCTCTAAGAAGCTAGAACTCTAGGTAATTATTAATATATTTAAGACTAACTACTTAAGATATTTGATATATCTAATAATATAATAGTTAAGCTAACCGCGTTATTTATTACTTTAAAGCCTAATTTATTTTTTATATCTTATAATAGAATTATAAGGGTATTTATACTTAAAAAAGCCTTTCCGCCTTATATTTATTAATTTAATAGACTAGCTAATATAAAATATAAAGTCTAAAAGGGTTAGATTATATTATATATAAACTGTCCGCCTATTTAAATACTAATATCCTATATATATATAGATAGTAATAAGTATTAGACTATAAAAGGTATATTTATTATCTACTAGGAAGAAAATAATATTAAAGATATTATAAAATATTAGAACTAGGAATATTAATTATATATCTTAAAAGTTATACCTAGGAGTAATTATATCTATATAAGCCTTCTCTAATTACCCTCTAAGTTTAAATATTAATTCTTAGCTAAAGACTCCTTCCTTATTAAATTTAAAAATAAGGAGTAGTTAGCATATATTCTCCTAGAGCCGTTTCCTTTTACTAGTTCTATTAATTGTATTATTATACTTTATTATCCTATTAAGGAAGGGGTCTAAAGTAACTTATAATTAGGGTTAGTCTTTAATCTAATAAATACTACTAAGATACTATTAGCCGCGATTTAATACTACTATTTCTATAGATAGGTAATTATAGTTAATATTAGATTAGTCCTATCTAATATACTATATAAGTTCTAATTAGCGGCTATTAAGACCCTAAATCCTATATATAAAGGGGATAAAAAGTATATCTATAACCCTAGATAGTAATAACTTATCCTTAGATAAGATATCTAGATATATACTATAAGCGACCTCTTTTATAAAATTAAGTATAAGGAGAAGCTTATAACTTAGGGTATTAAGCTAGATTATTCCTAAATAGGTATATTAGAGTACTTAGTATACTCACCTAATAACCTTAGACTTATTAAGGGATTATAGAGAATAGGAAAAATAAAAGTTATTATAGTTATTATATTACTACTTATATCAGCCGGTAAAAAGGTAAAGGTACTAAGCCCTATAAATAGAGTAATAGACTCTTTTATTATAAAACTAAATATTAAGCTTACTTAGCTTAAGGAGGCTAGAATTATAATTATTAATAAGAATGTAGTCCGCTTTTATTTACCTATAATAGAATAAGTAGTTATTTAAGTAGATATCTAGTATAATATAAGTTATAATACTAGTAACTTATAATAGGACTCTATCTCTTTAATCCCTATTTCTATTTATAATAAACTTACGGCGGATATTATTAAGAAATCTCGCGAGCGCTTATATAACGTCTTAGATTACTAGTATTAACTTTATAATACGAGTTTTAGTATACTACTACTTTAAGTTATAGGTATTATTAATCGGCCTAAGCTAAGCGCTAATCTAACTCTAATATAAAACGTTACTGATACTAGTAAAGTACTAAATACTAATACTATACTAAACCCTAACGCTATACTAAACCCTAACGCTATACTAGACCCTAATACTATACTAGATCCTAAAGCTATTAATATTAGTAGACCGGAAAATAATAATATTTAGATAGTACTAAATAAGAATAAAACTACCTAAGATTATAAATCTATATAAGCCGTACCCTCTAAAGATAATAATAAAGATTATAAATGCGAGGTTAGGCCTAAGTAGAATAATATAGATACTCTAATAGCTATAAAGTTATAGAAGGCGGTATAAGAGATAACTAATTATAAACTAAGTAAAGCTAATAGTATATCCTAATATAAGAGGCTTTATATATACTTTTATAAGATATTCCTTTAAGCTTTACTTAGTATCCCCTTTAAAATAAAGGAAGAGTATAAGGTATTTAAATTATTTAAATATTTACTATCTAAGGATGTTCTTTAGAATAATATTATTATACTTATTATAACCCTTATAAATACGGGCTATATAATTATTAAAACTTCCTTTAAAGGAGACTATATAATTATTTAGGAAGCTAGTAAGGTAGAGAATAGGGATCTTTTTATTACTCTAGTAGAATATAAGAATAGTATATATCTTTCTAGTAATAATTAGTAGCTACTATCCTAGAAATAGGATATATAATATAATCTATCTACCTAACTAATAAATAAGAGTATATATAAGCGCTAGGTAACCTTAGACTACCCTAAATATAAACTTACTAAGTAATACTAAACTATTCTAGTTATTAGTAATATTATTTTAAAAATCTAGTATAAGGGTTCTATTATCTCTATAATAGATCTAGTAAACCGCCCTAATTATAGTAAAGCTATATAATTATATTAGGATATATTTAATTAAAATACTATACTTATATAGATTAAGACTAATAGCGAAGTAACTAAGATAGGATTCTCCTAATTTAATTAAAATAAATATAAGTTATAAGTTACTATAAAGCTCTATTAATATTATATTAAATAAGGAATTAAAAGTAAAAATATTATTATCCTTATAAAGTACCTTATATAAGTTAACCTTATTAAATAAATATTAAAACTAGAGGATAGATTATATAATATAGAGTCTATAACTATTAATAGCTATTAAGGAGATAAGAAGTCTATAGTAATCCTTTATATAGTAGTATTATATACGCTAGGCTTTATAGCCCTCTCTTTCTACCTCCTTTCTAAGGTCTCTTATATAGGCGACGTCTTAGTAATTATTATAAACTATATAGGAATTTAAATAGGTAATTAGCCTTACGCGCGAGCTTAATATAAAATACTTTAATATTTAATTAAAGTAGGTAATTATATTATATATAATACTAAACTACTATTATTAAATCTTAGTATATATAATTATAATATAGAGTTAGATAATAAAGGAGTAGATTTAAATATAGGTAAATAGGAAGAGGTAGGGGACTAAAGTAAAGCTAGGGTTAATAATATAATCTTAACTAAACTAGTAAAGGGAGAGGGATATAATAAAAACGTAGCTACTAGTACTAATAACTTAACCCTAGTTAAAGTACCCGCTAATAGGTAGTAGGGGCCTAGAGGGTATTAAAATTAATTATAAGCGGTAGAGTAGGTTAAATAAACCTAGTATAGTCTAATAAACTAATAAGTAAGCAGCTATATAAGATTAGGTTATAAGTTAGTATTTTATATAATAAGCTTTAATTACGAGTTAGTAGATTATATACTAAATTAAATCCTTTTCTTAGGCCCCCTTTTATAGGAGTAAGTACGACTTATAAATTAACTATTATATTACCTACCCTTAATATAAGCTATTTACTTAAAAAGAAATATATACCCCTATCTAAATTAAGGTAAGTAGCCTAAGTAATTATCAAGGTATATTTAGTAGTAGAAAGTAATATATTATATTCTACTTTACTTAATATCTAAATAAGTTTTTATCTTATTATCTTTACTTAAATAAGTTTTTATCTTATTACCTTTATATACTTTATTAACTATAGGAAATATTCCTATATATTAGACTTAGGATATACTAAGTAGTAGCTCTTTATAATAATATATAAATAATTATTTATTATATTAATAATTATTTATATATACTAAGTATAGTAGCTATTAGTCTAAACTAGTAAGGTTAGACTTAGTAAGGTTATACTTAGTAAGGTAAGTAAAGGTACGCGGCCCTATTAATAAACCTTATTTATAATAAGTATTATTAATTAATTATAAATAGAACTCGCGTTTAGGATTACTACCTTTATATAAGCTATAATTACTATTAAGTTAAAGAAAATATTACCTTAATAGTAAGGGATAAGATCTATATTACCTATTTAAATTTAATAATATAATATTATTAATAAAATATAATAAGTCTTATAATAAGATAGAGGACCCTCCCTATATAAATATAACTAAAGTATATAATAAGACTATTATAATAGACGCGGATTAGGAGCTAGTAAGAGAGGATATTAAAGAATAGTATAGAAAGGTAGGTATTAAAGACTTTAAAGGTAAAGAATCCTAGGTAAAGGAGTAGGATTTTATTATATAACTAGGCTAAAAGTATAAGTATAATAAATTATACCTACTAGGTAGTCTAAATAGAGAGGGTAAACTTAGTACGCTCTCTAAGGTAGTATAATAGGTTTACTTAAATATTAGATAATAGGATTATAAGATTAAATAAAAAATTAAGAGGGAGAAGGAAGGATATAAAGAATAATAATAATTATCCCTCTAAAATATAAGTTTAGATAATATAATAATAGAAGATAGTATAACTATATTACTAGCTCTAAAATAATAAATAGAATAAGAGGCTACGTAGGATTAAGATATAAGGGATATTAATTTAAAGGTAATATATAATAGGAAAATTACTAGGCTTCTTTTATTAGATATTATTTAGTTACCTAACCCTTTATTAGATATAAAAAGCCTATTAATATACTTAACCTTAGACCGGTTTATTTAATATCATAATAAAGACTTAGAACTAAAGCCCTTAAAAGTAATATTATAGTTTAAGTATAAAGGAGCTTAGTTTCTAACTAAATTAATTAATAATTACTAACTTTATAGGGTTATAAGGGAGGTTATTAACGGCGTAGGTACTAACCTTATATTTAAGTTTATAATAGGATAGGATAATTCCGCTTAATAGGCCTCTATTCTATTAACTACTCTATTAGAGACTCTAGGTAAGTAACTACCTTCTCTATCTATTATAGTAATAAAAATTGTATAATTAATATCTACTATTATAACTAGGGCCTAAATTTAAATAGGATATTTATAGCCTAATACTAAGAAGCGCGAAACGGAGATAAAATATAATAAAAGGATATAATTATAATAAGCTAAAGGCGTAGTAAAGGCTATAATAATAGTTAATTAAATATTAGGGTTTTGAATAGGATATAATATATTACCTACTTAGAAGTAATTAAAAACTACTATTATAGGTTAATTATACTTTAGCTAATTATTTAAGAATAAGAGTATTAAGCTATATAGTAAAGATAAAGATAGTATAATACTAAATATTATAATACTAATAGATTATAGCTAAGAGGTAGAGCTAGACTAAAAGGGGGAGGTACCTAATAGAATACTAGTAAAGGATAGAAGTATTTATTTAATATAAATAGGATCATTAGTTATCCTCTTATTATATAAATCTTCTAACTTAATTACCCTTATTAAACTAACTGAAGAAGCTAAAGCTTATACTCTAGTTAATAACCTAATTACGTCTATTAAACTAGTTAAAGCCTATACTCTAGCTAATAATATAGTTACGTCTATTAAACTAGTTAAAGCTTATAATCCGGCTAATAACCTAGTTATATCTACTAAACTAGTTAAAGCTTATAATCCGGCTAATAACCTAGTTATATCTACTAAACTAGTTAAAGCTTATACTCTAGCTAATAATATAGTTATATCTATTAAATTAACTAAAGAAGCTAAAGCTTATACTCTAGCTAATAACCTAATTACGTCTATTAAATTAATTAAAGCCTATACTCTAGCTAATAACCTAGTTACGTCTATTAAACTAGTTAAAGCCTATACTCTAGCTAATATTATAGTTATATCTACTAAACTAATTAAAGAAGTTAAAGCTTATACTTTAATTAATAATATAATTATATCTACTAAACTAATTAAAAAGGCTAAAGTTAATACTCCTAATATTATAATACTATTTATTAAACTAATTAAAAAGGCCGAAGTTTATACTTAGCTTAATACCTTACTAAAGAAGGATAATTCTCTAGATTCTATTAAATTAAATAAAGTAATTAATCTAATATAGGAATCTAAATCTAAAGGCTAAGTCGTAGTAGATAATTAATAATTATTAGAAAGTACTAGAGTATTAAATAGATGGGAATTATAATTTATAATAAAGTAGAGATTTAATAATACTTAGGTAGTATATAAATAAAAAGTTACTAAGTAAGGCGTAGATATTAATCTTATTATAGAGCTAGATATTAAGGACGTAGAATTACGCGAGATAATAGATATTATAAAAGAAGGAGAGGAAGATATAATAATAGAACTAGCTAATAACTATCTAATTATAATAACTAAATAGCTTTATTAATAGGATAAGAGGTAGGAGGACTACGCTTATCTATTTTACTTTAATCCTAATATATATTATTAACCTAATAAGACTATTAAGTTATTTAGGTTATTATTAGATCTTAAGCTATTTTAGGTATTTAAGGTATTTATCTACTTTAAGATAGAGGTATTCTAGAACGGCGGATATCTTATAAATATAATAGGACTTAGGAAGGTAATAAACTAAGGTACCCCGCTTAAGACTATTAGCTAATAAGGGCTATAGACTGTTAAGGCTATTAGGGTAATTATCTTAAACTAGACTCTTATATTAGTTATTAATAGTATTAAAGAAGCTAGGATTAAAGGGAGATATAACTTATACCTCTTAAAGGGAATATTAAAGGACCCTTAGCTACCTAATATTAAATACCTATCTAATAACCCCTTTAATATTTAATATACGTATATTAACGCTAGATTATTTTAAAAGCTAAAGCTAAACTATAGCTTAACCCTTATACTTATACCTCCGGCTTTATTATCCTATTAATTAGGATAGATAAAGCGTTTCCTAAATATAAAGGCTTAAAAGTATAAGTAGACTTTATAATATATATATAATAATACTAAATTAAAAGTATATATATTAAAACTAGATAAAGAGGACTATTAATCTATAATACCCTCTAGGGATATCCCCTACTTTAATAACTTAAATAACAAGTTATATATACTTTACTTTACTACTAGAGTATTATATAATAGATAGGTAAAGAAGAAGCTAGCGGATTATACTTTAGAGGTCTTAAAGATAAGTAGGAAGCCTAGTATTATAGCTTAATAGTAATAGTAGATAATAGGATAAGGCCGTATTATAATTAATAAAGTATATATTAAATCTAATAAGTCTACTAAGATAATTAGTAGAGTTTAGGCACTTAATATAACTATAAAGGGTTAAATACCTTAGAAGCTCTTCCTTATTAGAACTCTATTAAAAGCGTTACCCGTATATATAGCGGGCTAGGTAGGTATACTTTAAGATAGTAATATAGGGTAGGCGCTATATCTTATAATACTAAACTACCCTTAGATAAATAACTATTACTAAAACTTATAGCGCTATATAAAGTTAGAGCTTAATAAATTTAGTAAGACTTATAACATCCTTATTAAGTAATATAAGGCTAGAAATATAACGGCGGAGGTATATTATATATGTAGGGATATAATAACTATTATTATCTAAATATTATAACTACGTCGTACTAGTAACTTAAAGTTTCTAGGGTATTTATTAGTAGACCTCTAATCTAACTACTATTATAAATACCGCTTAATATACCTAGAATAATATAAGGATATACTAGACTAGGGGTTTAAAGGGGTAATTAAGGAAGTTAAGAAGATATATTTAAATTAAGTTAAACTCTATAAATAGGGTAAGAAGGTTATTATACTAGTTATAAAGGTAAAAATATAGTTAATAGCCGCGCGTCGCGCTAGGACTATATTATTATTCCTTAAATTATTATTCTAAAAAGAGATTAAGGCGCTAACTTTTATATTAGGGGAACTAATAACTAATAAGTAGCTTAAAACTATGCCTAGGAAACTATATAAACTAGAATAATAAGGCTTACCCTATAAGTAGTTGATATATTAGATTACTAGGGTTTTAAATTACCTAAAGATACTAGTATTAAAGGTTACCTTAAACGGTATATAAGGAAATAAAGAAAAGTTCCTTATCTTAATAATAGGGCCTATATTAGCCCTTATTATTTACTAGGTATATATTCCTAATAGGCTATTACTCTATATTAATAATTACCTTAGGATTAAAGTAGTAATTAATATATAGGTAATCCGTGATATATAGAAGAAACCTATTACTTTAATCTATTTAGGCCTAACTAAGTATAAGGTTACTAAAATTATTAAACTCTTCTAGGAAGGTAAAGATAGTAAGAAGAGTTTATATACTAATAATATCTTATAGATCCTTATTAGGTCTAATATACTTCTATTTATAAGATATATATATGTAATAGTAAGATTTATTACTCTCTTTAAACCTAAGTAGTTATAAAGGAATAAAATATAAGGTATTACGCGAGTTAATTAAATCGGGTAAGATAGGAAAATAATATTACTTAAACTTATAAATAACTCTTTAGAACTTAAAAAGGCTATATCTAATATAAAAACTACTTAACTTAAGATATATAAATTAGTAGAAGCTATAATAGATCTAATAAATAGTAGTTATAAGGTATTAGAGGAGGATATAACTATAAATAAGAATATTAATAAAGAAGGTAATCTACTTAATAAGGAAGGTTAGATTATTAGTTAATAATATAAAGATAGTATACGCGTATAGAATCCTTCTAGGGTAATAGGTAATAGTAAGCTAAGTAGGAATAAATTAAATAGAAATATAATATAATAATATTATAATATAGTAAGATTATTCTAAGATATCTTTATATATTATAAGTTAATATTATATATATTAAACGCGATAAGTTTATAGTAGTTATATAGAGCGTATACTTTATTAAATAATTTAATTATATAACTAAATAAAATAGGATAAACTAATAGGAAGGGTTTACTACCTAATATTCTCGCCTAGGCATATATAGTAACCTATACGCGAGTATTAGCTAGATAGTTTATAAAGGTTAAAGGTTCTTTAAATATATTAAATACGTAATAACCGCTTTATCTATATATAAACGTTTAATAAACCTACCTAGGGCCTACTAAATACGCTAAAAGCGCATTTAGTAGTTCGGATTTTCTATACGGGTTCCTACTTTGCCGATGTACTAAGGGCTTTAATAGTCTCCTTATAATTATAGATAAGTTCTCTAAGCGGGTTCTTCTCCTTCTAGGATAGACTATCTAGTTAGTGGCCTAGTAGGCTAATATAATATTAGCTACGCTAACCGCTTATAGATAGGGGATTCCTTCTAGAATTATTAGTAATAGAGACGCTAAGTTTATATCTTCTTTCTAGAGATTAATCTTCTAGAAACTTAGCTATAAACTACTAATATTAACCGCCTATTATACTTAGATAAATAGTCTCTTAGAATAGATAAACTAGATAGTAGAGATTACCCTATATTATTATATTACCTAAAATATTAATATTATTAACTAGATGTTAATTCTCCTCTATCTTTAAAGATATCTTAATAATTCTAAGAGCTAATCTACTAGTATATTTCCTAATAAGGTCTTATATAGCTTTAATATTTATAATACCCTTAGTATACTATTATAATAAGAGCTCCCTACTAAAGACTTTACCCGCCTACGGTAACTTAAATAGGATTAAGCTAAAGAGTCTATTACTTTTACTAATATCTTTACTAAAATCTACTATAATACTAAGTATAAGGCTATAATAATATCTCCTAGTAATAAAGCCTATCTTAGGCTAGGTAATAGCTATAAAATCCCTAGTATTATAAATATAAAAATCTATTAATAACGAGTTAGCCTATTAAAAATTATTAAGAAGGTAGGTTAATTAGCCTACTAGCTCTAACTTAGTCTAATTATATATATTTATCTAATTATATTAGTAGCTTAACTTAAGCTATTACTAAAGACTTCTAACCCTTATATAAGGGTTAAGAATTATTAACCTCCCCTAGTATTTAAGATAGATAGCCCCGCTAGTAAGTTAGACGACTATAAAATTAAGTTAATTATTAGTATAAGAACCTCTAGTAGAAAGATATAGTATCTAGTAAAGTAGAGAGGTTACGGTTATAAGTATAATACTTAGTATAATACTAATAACCTTTATAATATAGAGGACCTTATTAGAGAATATAATAGTTATTTTTACGGGTGACTACGTTATAAATAAGGTCCTTATTAAGAGTAAGGAGTTATAATATAGTAACGGGGTCGTCGCTTATCTTCTTTTATAGTGGCATTGTTATATATCACGTAGCTAGATAGCTTAGATAGCTTAGAGACTAGAAGCCTTCTATAGGCAGGTTTTATACCTGCGAGAAGCTTCCCTTCTCTATTAATTAATTATATATATATAAAATTAGAACAGGTCTATTAGCTACCTTAATAACGAGGTATAACTAATTAATACTAGGTAGTAATAGTAAATAATAGGTAGTAGTTATAAATACTAGATAATTATAATAAAATAAGTAGAAATCTAAGAAGGAATCTTTACTCTATCTTATTATAAGACCTTTTTAATTAAACTTAAATATAATATTACTCTTAATAGTTTACTAATAGATATAATAGATATAATCTTATATAATAAAGTTACTAATTAAATAACTTTAATTACTACTACTTAATCTTATACTATTATACTTCTTAGTTTAATAAGTTTCTATACTTATCTACTACTACTACCTAGTATTTATAGCTATTTAATACTAGGTAGTAGTAGTAAAGTAAGTAAAAGATCTTAGAAGAATTTATACTCTATATTATAATTCCTATTATAGATTCCTATTTATATTTCTATCTATAAGAGTTTATATATATATCTTAAAGACTAGTTATATAGATATAATATAAGGTCTTAAATATAAGATCTTAATTATAAGTTAATATATTATTATAATTATTATCTAACTCTTTATTTTCTTTTAGAATAATATAATCTATTACTACTTATTTTACTACTACTACCTAGTAATTACTACTATTAGCCTACTACCTAGTATTTACTATTATTACCTAGTAATAAATAGTTATAAATAATAAGTACTAGGTATTTATATCTAATATAGAATATTATTCGAATATTATTTAAATATCCTAAAATTATATATTTATATTTAACTAAATATTCGAATATAAATAAAATCGTTCTTATACTACTAGTAGGGGAGCTTCGACGATTTGCGGGCCACTAGCGTCAAATCAATGGATTCGCAAACTGCTGTAGTTTCAAGTCACTTCCCGCTGCTGCGTGCCCACGCTAATTGGTAAACTTGAAACATTTACACGCCGAATGTGGGGTGAATGTCGCGTGAATCTGTTTCACCTCATCGGTTTCTTCATGAACCTGCCGATCTCATGTCCTGAGATTGTATAGGATGCAAGTATCCACACGGTTACATCCATCCTACTCTGTATGACCCCTTAATCACAAGGATCGAGCCATGCGCATGAACACCACGACCCATCGTCTCATTGCTCGCTGTCTACGGAATGCAACAGATACAAATGGTCCCTCCAATCAGTCTCATAAATGTCAAAATACTTGTTATGTCTACTTTGCTCATGGCAAGATTACGCCCAGATTGGACAAGTTACATCTAGTCAAGTATCAGATCCCACTACGAGGCGAAAGTGCACATTGATAGCTTCTATGTCTTTAAGGTTGATTAACCTGCGGATAAATATCACTCTGGCGAACGGCTGCCTTTGTCTATGTTTCAACGTTGGAAACACAAACTCAACTGTTCTAGGCGGCATAGCGATTCAATTCACCAATGGCAATCCAGTGACGCATCAGAGTGTCTCTGGAAGTTGCGCCTCTAGATAATGGGACGCGGGTCGATGAGCCTCAAGTATAAAAAGCTACCGGTGGTGCATACAATACCAACTACCATCTCTCATTCGCGCCAGTCGGCACTTTGCGGCAATATTGATGGGCATATAGCCCAGCTGACGCTCATCCGTCGATCTATAAGAATGCTTCACGGCAGCTCTCTACCTAGTGAAACCAACTTTTCAACTCAACCGAGTTCTCAATAGCTACATTTGTTCACCACACATTGCGCAATGTCGTACAACACTCTCCTCCTTGTACTGTTGGCTACGTTCATCTCGCCCTTCTCTTGCGCTTCGAGCATTCCCCAAACCAACACTCTGAACCAGTTTAATGTATCAGCTATGGGCATGTTGGAACATGGCAATCTGTCGCAACTCCTGCCAAAGGTCGCAAACCTCTCCGGCACATACAAATGCATACCGAGCTCCAAATACCTCCCTTGGACAAAACGTCCCAGTCTCAAAGACTGCGGTCGAGCGATTCGCCGCCTTCCATCCACCGGTGACATCAACATTTTTAGGAGAGTGAACAGGGCAAATCCTCTATATCAGCTTCCCAGAGACCATACTGTAGGGTCGTGCAAAGTCACGGTCAACCTGACCGAACATGGTGTTACGGCGTGGTCTAGCTGGGTAGAGATAGGCCTCGCGGCAACGGAACTGACCATTGGCTGTATGAAAAAGGACTTCACAGGTGGTAATACCACGTGCGGAGAGCAAGATAAGATTGATGTGACGTTGCAATGGGCGAAAAGTAGCGACCCTGATGATGTGTTCTCGGCCGACGGCCCTGACCTATTGACTTCGGAGGCTTAAAAGGCGTCGTCCAGGGATGTAACGCAGTGACTGGCTGTAGAAGACCGAAGCTTTCAAGATTGGCGCCTCAACCAAGTCTCAAGAGCCTCCGATACGTATGCTGGCTTTGCTTTCCTACTTGATTTGGAGAGGTTTTGGGTACTTCATTGGGAGCCGGTCACGTAGCCCGGAACGGATGGCGGTTGAAAGCCTTTACGGTAGAAGCACTCATATATAGTTACTTATCAACAGACAAAATATGTAAATTCATGTCTGTAGCTGATATATAGTGATTCAAATCGAGATATACAAAACCCGCAAGATCTATATTCTATCAGTCACCTACAATATCCCCCCCACAAATCAGATTGCCGGGCTCCACGTCCCGCGTGTATTGGGTCGTCCACTCCGTCGTGTGTAATGTGTTAAAAAGTAAAGGGAAGTGGGAAGAGACAGAAAGGAAGCAATTTGATTACCACCTTGGCAGCTTCAAGCTGTTTCTCGCGTAGCGCCTGTAAGCATTCTATATGAGATAGACTTACTAGGCACTAATAACCATACGTTTAGCTTTCTTCGATTTGAGCTACGTGGATCTTTCATAGGATAAAAAGACACCAATCTCGTTGACCTTCAAGGTTCCTTGGATATCGCATCATTATAGCGTCGCGAGCATCACCACACCTGTCTTCTCATCCTACTACTGACGCTTCTTTTGATCGCCATGGTATTTCTATTTGGAGTTTAGTTGTTGCTTATTGTTCAATTCTAGCTCTCGTAGACATTTGTTGCGACCACTGACTTGACACAAACGATCGTTAAGCGAGATGTAACTTTTTGGGTAGCCATGTGAGTGTGGAGGGACATAATCATAGTGCCGATGTACGTGTGTCGAAAACCTGTGAAATTCCGACCTACGCCAAGGGCTATCGATTGCCTGAAAATATGGCACTTCAATAGACCCAGCCTCTGCGTCTCGTCCTTCTACTTTGAAGGTTAAATCGTTCCTGAACCTGGTAAGTCTAGGTATGAGAGCAAGACCTCCTTTGCTCACTCCAACAGACGACACCCAGAACAGACGGTCATGATGAGATATGACAACCTGAGACATAGTAGCTGTGACCTATGCTGTATATAAGAGGGTGAAAAGACTGCACACGGTGTAAGAAAGTTACGATACCCAGCGGCAGAGAATGATTGCTCCCCTGAACCTGATGCTGATGATACTCACAGGGGAATTCGCGCCCTCCCTGAGGAAATAAGGCAAGGTTCAAACACTATGGAAGGCCGTGCAGGCCATCTATCGTCAATACGAAGCAGCACGCTGCGAACGCTTTTGTTACTGCCTAAAGGCGGCGTGCTCATTAGTGTCAAGACAGATCTATGCTGATAGAGGCACTCAGGCAACAGAGAACTTAACATACGCCGCTTGAGAAGCGGAGCCAGGCAACCACGAGTGATGTCCTTGCGGTGGGAGAGGCGAAATGAGAAGAAAAATTGAATCAGAAAACAAGCTGCTACGGTGAGAATGAGTGATTGTATACAGCTTTGCGTCAAAATGTAACCTATCACTTCTCTGGGCTGTGATGGTAGAATCATAATCGTAGGAAGAGCTTATGAGCGATTTACTCTTGACAACGTCCGGTGATGGAAGCGAATTCTCTATGTATCCAAACGGGCTCAACTGATCCGAAATTAGTATGGAAGAAGCTGTTTCTTCTGGTTTTTGGGTTATATTACAGGATTGGCGTGGGTGGAGCAATCAAACCTTTTCATACATTGGGCACGAGGAATGCAGCCTCCAGCCTACCTTACATATATGATAATAGCTGCTGAGAACGGAGTCTTCTCGCTCACACCAAGCTCCCGCTACATCGGCTTTGATCCTGAGGCAGCTGCCAGCTCATGTCAAATCCAGCCAATCATTTCACTACGAACCCGATTATCTCATCGCACGATGGAATCTGCGGTCATGGGAACCCTCAACTTTAATAAATGCTCAGTCGATACGATAATATTACGATTCCTCGCGTCCTCAACTTGAGTCTTGCGAACGTCTCCCACTGTTGTGGATAGCTTTGTAATCCCTATTTCTGAGATAAGTACGACCTGAAAGTAAGCATTTCAAGGTACAGAACATGTGCTATGAGTGAAGACGTCTTATTAGGGGTACACCTGGGAGAGAACAATCATGCAGTGTGAACCAGGCCGGCACCAGACATCCAATTGTAAGTTCAAGATCAAAATTGAAACATTTACATCACCTGGAGTATCTTATCCACATTTCGCTTAAATCGACCGACATATGGCACATATTGGGAGGGCGAGCACTCAATAGCAGCAATTTATGATATTAGCAGTGACTTGCGGAGAATATCCGTGGACCCCATCAGTGGCAGACACTCAAGACCATTCCTACAGCGGCTGGATTCTACAGTGAATTATGACGAACGACGAGGGATGAACGTACCTTCCCAGGATCGATTTTGTTCTCCTGGTCCGTCTTTTTGCAGAGGGCAAACGCGATGGCCAGATCAACTTGAGCGTATTCCCGACCCAGTCAACCGAATTGCTACCCTCTGTATTTTGTATAGGCATAAGGATGGGGAATGATCATAGTTTCAAGTCTGCGACCAAGGTTGTGAAAGACTCTGCTTCGGCACCAAGCCCGAACTTGATAAGCGTTGACTGATCCGAGCAAATCCTTCGTCTTTCGATGGTCGCTATTCTCGCCTTCGTTCCATTCTACATGCTCGTCTATGCAGCCCTCATGCATTGGAATCTCACTTGAGGCGGTTGACAACCAATCAGACCCATCAGAACTCTGAGTGTGGCGTTTTCACGACCCGACTCCGGTGAACTTGCTCTTAGGATTGGTTGAAGAAGGTCTGCAATTTATTCAACGTCGTTCGCAGTGTAGGTGGGATGTGGTCTTTGAAGTAGATTGTGAATGGCCGACTTGGTCGTACAACACCGCACTCCGAAATAACACGCCATTGTCCCAGCATCAGCATTGTTGTACCATGATTTATACCGAGTTTTACCAGAGACCAGTCTCCAACGCATAGACCACCCGAGTTTTACGTTGGATGCGTAGTGTGCTTACACCTTCCATTATCACACAACGGTGACCAAGTATTAATATGATTCCGGCAGCACAACCAACATATGAGGGTAATATTATGCCTTTCAACACACTCCTGTGCATCGACCAAGGCGTTATCAAGAGTGGAGTCACCTTGAGCCTTGCGCCGCAGCATAACATAGGGATTCGTGGATGTATGAATGACGATGAGACAGATATTAAACGTTGGAAAGAAGTGTCCATAGAGATCTTACGAAAGAAACAATGGCCTTAATCCTCTGCTCGTCCTACTTGTATGTCCTACAATGCAACATATACGCCAACGCGGTTGATGTGACTCGTAGAGTGACTCGTAGGTGAATCAAGTTACAAGCTTAAGCTTGCCTGATGGCTTGACTACTTCCCCTTCTGCAGGCCAATGCTCTTCATTGATGATACCCCTCAAGGCCTTGACTGTCTCCTCCGTGAGTGACGTGCTACAGCCTACAGATCTTGAAGATGCTATATCGTTCTATGCAGGTTCGAGTAGTTGAGGATGTTCCATGTTCATCCACTTCTGTGGCAATAATTCATTTTCCTCAAGTCGTAATTCGTTGGAAAGGAGGCTGGATACTGCGACCCTTCGCCGAGGACGGCCCTGACTTGGAAGACGTTTCGGGTAAGACTGCTTTGATCTGCCCTTGGGATAATTTTCCTACCAGCCCTGGGACACGTGCCTTGAAGAATCATAAACTGCCTTACATTGTTAGTAGATGCACTTTACGCGCTACGTGGAGTATTCGAACATTTGCTGGAAGCTTGAGACCAGACCGAACATATAAGACACCTTCACCTAGATACTGGATTAGCCTGGCCCTGTGAGCTTGCTTCTGACTTCACAGCAGATTAAGCTTGCCACGTCAAAGGTCCACGTACGAACAGGCAGAAAGGATGAAATTGTAATGATATGACTGGAGGATATTAATTAACGGCTCAGGCAGAGAATAGGCTGGCTGATATAGGGAGTTGATCAGGGGACATAATGCCTAATATGTCAACAAAACCAGAGACTGATTCGATTCCGTTTGGCTGGTATCTCCTCGTATGTCTGGCTGAATATATCCGCAATGAAGCACCCGTGGCAAATAGCCTGATCTACTTGGATCCTGGTGTGGAGACCTGTGGTAGTCGACAAGTTGGATAGCTTGGCGCTGAAAACAAAACCCCCCGCCTTCTTGGATGTAAACCCATTTAACATATTATCATTACTGTCATGTCAATCCAGAAAACGTCAAGAATGTCTTATAAGCATATCTTTTTCTATTTATTTACGCATGCTATTATACTTACTCTATATAAAAGTCTAATATACTAACTGATAGCCGTGAATAACTCTAATAATCAGGATGTTTTGTTTTCAGCGCCAAGCTTTCGGCAAAAGTCCCTGCCGAGAAAACTAACAAGACACGTTCCTAGGGTAGGGAGGTGGAAGACTGCTGACGGCCAATGGCTACAAGACGACATCACGCTTACTAACTAGGCCATGTCGTTAGCGGGGTAACTTGCCTTAGTACCTCAGACGTGCCATTGATTAGCCAGCAAGCTGGTCGCTAAGCCCCTTCAGGTTAGTAAGGCTGACTATGTAGTAGGAGAGCGGCACGTCTAAGCGTAAACTTCTATAATTTTACTAGATATCCTATTTTTTAAGTAACGCGCTATATAAATTTTTTACTTATTAATAAAATTTATTAATATTTAACTTCACGACGTAATAGTATAAAATTCTACTATATAAATATCAGCTACCTTAATACCCTAATTATACTCTTACTTCTTCTAATTCTAACTAGCCTACTTTTAGCCTAATCCGCCCCTAATAAACCGTTTATAATGCTATTACTATCTATTAACTCTAAATTTCTAAAAATCCTAGTAGCTAGCTAGTAATAATAATAATAGGCTAGCTTATTTTTCTAGTAGTTAGTAGGTTAGATAGGGTATCTAAGGTACTAGAGTATATATATCTAATATATAGGGTACTTAATATAGGTAATCTTAATACTATAGCTATTTTAGTAGAAATAGTTACAGAGTAATAGGGCGTAATAGGGCTTAATTAGCCTATATTAATACTATTAGCTTATTTTCACGCCTAATAAGGGTTCTTAATATATATACCGTGCTTCGTACGTACCCTATAGTAAATAATATTAATAATAAGGAGTTTATAAGTAAAGAAATAAATATTTACGCTTAGATATATTACCGCCTAGCTACGTAGTTAGTATTACTAACCTGAAGGGGCTTGGCGCCCGGCTTGAAACACGTCTAAGGGACTAAGGCAAGGCGTAACTAGCCTGGATTACATCTCCCCTATTAAACAAGAAAAAGCCTCCGCGACTACCCTACCTTAGGTATCCTATCCTATTCGCTATATTCTTCTAACACCTTATAGCCGTACTTCTAACTAACTAATAGGACGACTAGATACCTCTTTAAGATAGATAGTATTCTAAATAAGACTAACTTAGCCTTAGGAATATACTACTATAGTAACCCTAGAGTATATAGACTAGGTTACTAGTCTAGAATAACTAATTATAACTTAATAAGACGTCTATTAGGAGGAGGTAGTTATAGTAAAAGATATTATTTTAGAATATATAATAGGTTACTATTCTTCTAATATAAGGCTATAATAGATTATAAGTAGGTAGCTAATATATTCCTCTTTATAATTTCTTTATAGAATAATACCTCCTTTATTATAATTTATTCTACTTCTAATTTCTTAATAATAAGACCTAAATGGTATACTCCTTTTATAGTAGTAAATATACTATAAATAGACTTTTCTATTAAGATACTATATATAACCTACTTCCTTAACTCTTAGTCTAATAAGCTACGTAGAAAAGCCGTAATAATAAGGTCTAGAGTATATAATTTAAGGGTTGTAAGAGGAGTACTAAGGTGATTACGTGCCTTAAAGCGGCAAGTAAGCTAAATAGTATACTAGTAGTATATTATAAAGGAGTCTTCGCCTTAACTTAGATTATTAAGTTCCTAAGGAAAGAAGGGAGGAATATATTTAGATATAGGTTTTAAAGGGAACTAAGTCGTAAATAGTAAATAAAAATAAGTAACTATCTTATTAGTTAGTAATATTAACTCTAGTAGGGATAATACGCCTAGTATAGACTTAGCCTACTTAACGGCCTTATCTAATAGTAGAAGATCGACTAATTATAAGAAGGATAATAGTATAACTCTACCTCTTAAGCTATAAAGCTTATATTCTAGGCGCTTTAACTAGCGTATAATAGGCTCCTTACTGCTATATTTACCGTAAAATATAAATATAGGAATAGATACTAATATAGTACGTAATATTAATAATAAAGATAGTAACTAGTATACTAGAATAACTAAATATCTAAATAACTAAATAATAACTAATAATAATAATACGAGTCTACCTCCTAAGGCCTATAAGGAAATCGTACCGTAGTCGCTAGAAAACTAATAAGACACGTTCCTAGAGTAGGGAGGTAGAAGACTAATAAATCTATCTGACGGCTAATATAAATAGAAGGAGTAGCTAATAGCTCTAACTACTTATATTAGCCCTAATATATATATCTTAGTCTATAAGAATTAATAATAATATAACCTGATATAATATACCCTAGGCGAGCTAATAATATAAAACTACTATATTAATTCTTTATAATAGGAGCCTTGCCTATAATCTTATTAATTAGGGCCTAAGGACTTATAATACCTAAGATATAGTATAATATAGACCTACATAAGAAATAGCTAGTATACTATCTTTATTACCTATACGCTAAGGAGATTATAACTCTAGAGGTCTAGATACTATTAGTCCTAAGACGGCTTAATAGCTATTTAATTAAATAGCTATCCTTAAGGCTAAAGTAGTAGAGTCCTGATGTAATACTATTAATATAGCCTTATAAAGGGGAAGAGGCCTAATAGATCTATTAGGGCTTATTATAAGGCGTAGCGTAGCCCCTTTTATATATATACCTCTAATAGGAGCCGTAATAATAGTAATAGTAATAAATTAGGACTATAAGAGAGTAAAATATAATAAACCCCTAATACTTACTAGCCCTCTTATAAACGTCTGTTTATAAATTATTAATTATAATAACTTCTTTAACCTCTAGATTATTAAGGGCTCTAATACTTAAGTATCTATAATATATACCTACCTTAGACCTAAAATTAGAATAAGGATATAACTTATAAGACTATTAGGCCTTTAAGAGACCTTTAAAGACTAGGATAAGCTATAAGTATAGCTATTAGAGAATTACTCTATTAGAGATATTAGATTAGATATAGAGTTAAAAATAGACTATATATATATATAGGAAATAGGGAGTTAGTATAAAATTTTATTAATAGATTCCAAACCCTAGTAATAGATCTATTATAGAATAATTTAGTAATTTATTATACTTTTAAGAAAAAGCTATTAGTTAAAATCCTAGACTATATCTACTAGTTATAATAGTAACTACTAGATATATTTACGGGATTTAAGATTATAATATAATAAGCTAAAAATAATATTAGAGTTAGGAAGTAGACCCTAGAAGATTATAAGGAGGTAGAATAGGGTTAATAAAAAAGGGTATAATTTACTAATAACTATCCTAATAAAGAAGGCGGAGGATACTCTCCCTTATATAATAAACTAAATAATATAAACTTTAAACTATTAGGGTTAAATAGTAAGAAGAGGGCTAATATCTATAATAACTATTAGAAGGCTTAAAGAGATTAAGGGGTATATATATATTATAGGTAGAAGAAATATTAGGTTAAAGACTATGCTAATAGACCTATTAATTACCCCTATCTAAAAAATAATCGCCTATAATACCTAAGATAGCGTCGCGGGTTATACTAGTCTTAGAGGAGTACCTTATAACTTAAGAATTACCCCCTTTAAGGTAGGCTAGGCGTAACTTAGAATATTAGTTATAAAAGCTATAATATACCCTTAAAAAGGAGTTCCTACGCCTTACTTTATTAGATATATTTAATAAGGTCTATAATAAGGACTATATCTTAATATCTATATAGATATAGAGAAACTATTCTAACCTATACTATTAATATATAAAATTAACCATATAAGCTTTAATTAATTATAGCGCTACAGCGAATTTTATTAATTAAGACTAGCTCTAAAGATTAGGTCTTATACCTCTAAATATTAAGGTAGCCTAGGTTATTAATATAAATAGAAGGATAATTAGTCCTACCTTATTATAAGTACTATTTTATATTAAAATTAGCGCTTTAAGCGGATACTACTCTTATTATACTTTAAGAGCTATTCTTATATAAGGTTATTAAATAATTCTAGGCATATTATAGCTTTAATAAATTAATCCTATTATAAATTAGATTAAGGGAAAGGTTAGTATACCTAATAATATTAGGGTATTAGATTAAATAGACTTTAATAATAAGGTAGAGGGAGAGACTATCTATACCTATTACTTTATAACTAAGGAAGCTAACTATTTAGCCCTAAGGGTCCTACTAATAAAGTACTTAGAATACTTAAATATTTTTAATAAAGAGGTAGGAAGTAAGTTACTACCCTATTATAATAAACTTAATTATACTATTAACCTTTAACTAGGAACTATACTATCTTTTAGCCTACTTTATAACCTATTAGAGACTAAGTTAGGCGTCTTAAAGGCGTATATTAAATAGAATCTTAAATTAGGCTTTATTAGACGCTTAAAATTAATAGCTAGGGTACTAATCCTATTTATAAAGAAAAAGGACGGAGGCTTATACCTCTATATAGATTACTAAGGCCTTAATATAATAATAGTAAGAGATTAATATCTAATCCCTTTAATCTTAAATATTCTAGACTAATTAAGGAGAGCTAATATATATATAAAAATCGACTTATAAGGGGCTTATAACCTAATTTAAGTAAAAGAAGGTAATAAATAGAAAATAGCTTTTTATACTTATTATAAGCTATTTAAATATTATATTATACCTTTTAGACTAGTTAACGCCCCTTTAATATTCTAATTATATATTAATAAGGTACTATTATACCTTATAAATATTATAATTATTATATACCTTAATAATATCCTTATCTACTCTAATAACTCTACTAACTATAACTATTATATTAAGGAGGTTTTAATAGTACTAAGGAAGTATAGTCTATTTACTAAGCTAGAAAAATATAAATTTAGTATTAATATTATAGAATTCTTAGGGTTTATTATTAGCCTTAAGGGTATTATAATAGACCTAATATAAGTCTTAACTATTATAAATTAGCCTACTCTTATAACTATAAAGTAAGTCTAATCCTTCTTAGGATTTTATAACTTCTATTATTAATATATTAAGGAATATAACTAAATTATAAGGGAACTAATAGAGCTAATAAAGCTAATAGTTACTTTTTAATAGTTATAATAGGCTAAATTAGTATTTAGAGAGCTTAAAGAGATATTTATTAAGGTACTACTACTAGTATATTATAATCCTAACCTGCCTTTATAAATAGAAATAGACGTAAGTATATATATACTATTAGGGGTATATTTTTAAAGGAAAGATAATACTTATACCTATCTAATTATATTTTATAATTATAAATTTAACCTAGCTAAAATAAATTATAATACCCTAGATTAAGAATTATTAGCTATTATTATATCCTTTTAAGTATAATAGAAATACCTTAAAGGAGCCTAATATTATATTATAGTTATTATAGACTATTATAACCTTAAATTATTCCTTACTACTAAGACGCTAAGTTAATACTAGACGTATTAAGCGGAGTTTCTCTTAGTATTTAACTTTAAAATCTAATACTAGCCTAGGAAGAGGAACCCCGCTAATATACCTTTATAAAGGGCTGATTATAATAAGCTTAATATTACTTATATTATAATCCCTTTTTTTAAGTTAGCGCTTATAATTATTAAAGAAGGGCGGGATACGGCCTACTAAGTAATAACGGACCTAGAATTAATAAAATAGGAAGATAACTAGATTAAGAAGCTCTTATAAACTATCCTTAAAGAAATCTTAGAAAAGCTTAAGACTAATAGTAGAGCTATTAGGGCTAAAGGATTAAGTTATAAATAGCTATTAGGCCTTTTATATTTTTAGGGTAATTATTTTTATATACCTAAGGATATAGATCTAAAAGTCTATATTATATAAAATTTCTATAATTCTCTAATAGTAGGCTACCTTAATCGCGACTAGATTATTTTAACTATCTACTATTAGTTCTACTAGCTATTACTAAGTAATAACGTAGGCGACTATATAAAAATATATAATACCTATTAAAGAATTAAAGCTTTAAAATACCTACTATATAGGGAATTAATACCTATTCTAATTCCTAATATATTATAAAGATCTATTATAATAGATTTTATTATAAACCTCTTAAATAGTAAAAGCCCTATTAATAATATTACTTATAATTATATTATAGTAATAATAGACTATTTTAGTAAGATGTACTACTATATTATATATTATAAGTCTATAACCTCTAAATAGTTCGTAGTATTATTCCTATAAGATATATTTTAGTTAAACGGGATACCTAATATAATTATTAGCGACTAGGATACCCTCTTTACCTTATACTTTTAATAAACTCTTATAAAGGCCCTTAGTATAGACTATAAGCTTTTAATAGTATATTATTAATAAATAGATAGCCTAATAGAGTAGTAAAATTAAGTTATTAAGTAATACTTATAGGTCTTTATAAATTATTAGTAGGATAACTAGGTTACTCTATTTAGTCTTAAAGAATATACCTATAATAATAGTATTTATAGTACTATATATTAAAGCCTATTCTTTATTTTTAGTAGTAGAGAGCCTAAATTATTCTAGTTAGTAGATACTCCTAGCTATATTAGCCCTAGCGTAACCGCTTAGGAAATAGTAAAAGAATTAGAATACCTTAATATAATCCTTAAGGAAGAGCTTATTATAACTTAAAATACCTAGGCTTAATATTATAATAAGGGGAGAAAGCCCCTAACCCTCTAACTAAGAGACCGCGTTATACTATATAGTATTAATATCTTATGATAAAGACCTTACAAAAAGCTAGACTATAAAAAAGTTAGCCCCTTTCTAGTAATAGGGGCTATTATACTTAATACTTATAAGATTAAGTTACCTTTATAAATAAAGGTATACCTAATATTTTATATATATCTAATAGAACCTTATTATATTAATATAATTAAAGGCTATATTACGCTATTACTACCCCTAATTAGTAAAATTATAAAGTATAATAATAAGAGAGAGTATAAGGTAGATAAGATCCTAGACTCTAGACTCTATTATTATAAACTATAATATCTTATAACCTAGAAGGGGTATAAATTAGAGGAAAATTTATAGGAGTTAATAAAGGATATATAAAATATATTAGACCTAGTTTAATAATTCTATTAAAAGTACCCTTTTAAAGTATTATTATAATAGTATAAGTATAAAGCCTTAGAGGTATAGAGCCTTAAGGTATAGAGCTATTAATTAGACCTTTTAAGTTATTTTAGAATAGGTATAGGTATAAAGCTATTTCTTATATATTTAAGAGTATAAAGCTATTATAATATATAGTTTTAAAGTATAAAGCTATTATAATTATATAGTTTTAGGGTATAGAACTATCTTATAGAAAATAAACTATTTAGCCTTAGCTATTAAGTTTATAATTATAGTAATAAGCCTATTAAGTAGAATTAGGTTAGTACTTTATACTTTATAGGATTTACTACTTAATACTCTTATAAATCTCTAACTTAATTATATCCTCCTTTAGCTTAATAGTCTATTAGCCTTATATTACTACTTAAGATAATAAACTCTATATAACCCTATATAGTTTAAGCTTATATTAGGCTTATAAAACTAAGGAGGGTCTTATTAATACTATTATTATATTATAGAATTCTAATTATTAGATACTTAATAAGGCTATTAATATTATAAACTAAGTACTTTAAAAGGCCTATTATAACTATAGACTAAAAGATAAACTATACTTAGAGTACCTATTTTTTAACCTTATAACAGAAGATATTAACTATCTATTAAAGGTCCTTACTCTTGATAGTATTATAAGTAGACTTAGTAAGGATATATTACTTAAACGCGTAAAGCTATTAAACTCTATTATAAATCTTATTATTCTTAAAGGTATCCCTATTACTAGTATTAAGGCCTAGTAGCCTCTAGATTTTAACGCCGTAGGATTTATTATCTTAGAGCCTCTTAGGATTTATTAAGGTAATATATTTAGTATTAAGTTTAATAATAGGTATAATATATTTAGCTTATTTAATAAGGATAAATATTATATATATATTCTTTATAATTAGGAAGATTATAACTTAAAATTATATTATATTACTAGCTTATAATAACTAAATTTAAAGGCTACTAAAGCCTAGGCTAAGGAATTAATTATTAGAGTTAGCTCTTATAAGCTTAAGTCCTCTCCTAGGCCTTTATAGAGTACTAGTATACCTATCTTATATTAATTATATATACCTCTATTAATACCCTTATACTTAAAACTTTTCCCTAACCTCCTAGATAAATTTACCTACGCCCCTTACTAGTTATTAGATATAAGGGCTAGTAAGTCTAGAGAGGTTTATATAAGTAATACTACTAGTCCTATCTAACCTTATTACCGCGATATAACGGATATAAAGGAATCTAGAGAGATTCCCCTAAGTAGTTCCGCTAGTCCTATTTAACCTTATAGTTATAATATAATAGAAATAGAGGCTACGCCTCCCTTAATACCTAGTATTAGGAATCTTTAAGGGGCCTTTACTAATCTAATTAAGTAATATATTTATATAATTACTATTATAAAGCACCTAGATAGTACCCTACTTATTTAAGTAAATATAATAATACTTACTAGGAAAGTTATTAAGGATATTATACCCTTAATTAAGGCTATTATTATAAAGGATAAGAAAGCCTTTAATATAACTAAGAGTAATATTACCCCTAGGATATATTAACTACTTTATTAGGGTAATAAGGTCTTAAAGACTTTATAAGCTAGAGTAAAATAAATCTATAATAAGGTTAAATAGTTAACTACTCTTATTATAACCTATTATCTAGATATTAGTTATGTTATAGATTATAAAGGCCCGCCTTATTATAATACCTTAGATATACTTCTATAATATATTAAATTAGGTTATATTATAACTAATCCGCTTATATAATTTACTAAGAAATAACCCGCCCTTATAAAGCTAGAAGACTTAAGGCCTAAAGATTAGGACTTAGAGTAGGATATTAATAGGGGACTTAGAGGTTAATAGTAAGGTATTAGGCCTTGTAAGGGCTATAAGGTATAAGGGGGGGACTTTAAATAGAAGGAGTAGCTAATAGCTCTAACTACTTATATTAGCCCTAATATATATATCTTAGTCTATAAGAATTAATAATAATATAACCTGATATAATATACCCTAGGCGAGCTAATAACACGGAAGTGCTATAGCTAATAGCTATAAGATAATAGCACGCTTACTAACTAGGCTATATTATTAGCGGGATAACTAGCCTAGATTATATACCGACTTTAAGCGTATGTAATTTCAATGTCATTAGCGTGCTATAAGACCCCGACCCCGACCCTATAAATTACAGTTAAATTACTAATTTTATTACGCCTATATAACTCTTCTACTTAATATTTAATACTTATAATAAATATCTAGGTAGGCTAATATATATATATTTATCTATAGTATCTAATACTTTAAAAAGTATAGAAATCTATCTATATACGTAGAAGATATAACTAATCTTATTAGTTTACCTACTAAATCCATGTGTCTTGGCACCGCTTTACCTAGGAGGTTGTTGTAGTCGCTACCTTTACTACCTTTACACGCGGGTGACAAAAATATTGGATTACTAATAACTTGGCAGAGATCCCCTACTAAGTTTCTATGTAAATTATCTACTTTTCTCGATAACATGTCGTCCCCTAGTACTTATATATCTTATTAAGATTAGACTACGCCTTATTATACTATTATTCTTCATAATCGCTAATAGAAAATACCTAGTAAGGACCTAAATAAATGCTCTACAAGTACCCCTATTAGGACGACCGTACTATAAGAGACTATATTATTTAGGGGTAGGAGGAATATATAACTATTAAGTACGTAAATAAGTAGGTAGCTAGTATACCTAAACGACTCTAGGCTATTTTAGATAGTAACGGATAAATAATAGGGTTTTAATCGAGAAAAGTAGATAATTTACATAGAAATTTAGTAGGGGATCTCCGCCAAGTTATTAGTAATCTAATATTTTTGTCACCTGCGTACTTTACTTCCTTTATAGAAGGCTTCCGCGGGGTAGCTATACTAGGCCTAGCGCTTTAGCTTATAGGTAGGATTCCTACACTTAGAGAATATATCCTTTTACTACTTCTTAACTATAACTATACTAATTAGTAGTAATACTATCTAGCCTCTATTATATACTATTAATTATATAGTAAGCTAAGATCGTAAACTAGCTCTATAAGTACTAGCTCCTTAAAGTACTATTAGTTAAGAAACCTTAGTATTAGCTATCTAAGTCTTCTACTCTGCTATTATCCTAGACCTTTAACCTTATACTAGACCTCTACTAAGAAGCCTTTTATAACCTTAGATATATCTAAAGGTCCCCTTAGAAGAGTTAACTAATAAGGGCCTTCTTTATTACTTATTACTACTATCTAATAGTATTAGGATTCCATCCTATTCTATTAGGATTTTTAGAGAAACTCTAGTATTTAGCTAAGTAAACTTAGGTATATCCCTAAATTATCTCTATTTACTACTTACCCTAGATCCCCTAAGGGAGATCCTAGTCCTTACTTTTTAGTTATATAATTTTATTAATACTAGATATAAATACTCTAATATTATTAATAATATTAGGCATTTTCTAATTAAGAATATTATCTAAGGGAATCTTAGACCTCCCTAGATTAATTAAGTCGCTACTAACTCTTTATAAGAGTAATAGTACTATACTAGGTTATTATCCTTAGAGCCTATAAGTCTATTTAATATTAATAAACTACCCTAGCCTTCTAACTAAGCTATTAATAAGAGCTAATTTTATATAGTAAACTATTACTTTAAGAAAGCTATAACGGCTATAAGATATTACTTATAAGAGCCTCCCTTAGTACCTACCTCCCTAATAGGGACCTTAATCTATTTACTACTAAGGTTAACTTTATTAATACTAATACTAATAGAGTCTATATCTATATTAATAGGGTTAACTTAAGTAACCTTAATAAAAGAGGCGATCTATAATTAATTAATAGGACTAGAACTTCCTAATCTACTAGAAGCTTTAAATATAGTAGATAATAGGGGAAATAATAGAAATAGTTAGGGTAATAATAATAGGAATAGTCCGGTAAATAGCTAAACTGGTATACCTAGTAGAGGCTTTATAATTAAATAATTTAATATAATAGCTACTTATATCTAGGGCCTAAATACTAGCGCTACTAGACGCTAGGCTAATTAGCCTATTATAAGAATAGGTAGTAGTACCCCTTAATTCTAGTTATAAGATATTAGGTATTTTAATCTAAATCCTAATATACCCCCTATTAAAGTTAAGGATACTTATAATATCTATTATAATATTTTTAGCTTTACTAGTAGGCTTAAAGTAAAAGCTACTATAATAGATCTAGCTATTATACGACTAAACCTATACTTATATCTACTAGGGAAAGCTAATAACTAGTTTACTAACTAATTAACTTATCTTACCCGTAGTAGTTTATAGAATAATCCTACTAGTATAACTAAGTAGTATAAGGCTTTATAGGAGTGTTTTTAAGACTCGCTAGGTAAATCCCTTAGTCTCCTCGAAAATATTTACTATACTATTAAAGATACTTCTAATAGATAAGATCTAGTAGACTATATCTCTAGTATTATACTAAATAGTAAGAATACTAGTATTACTTTAATAGATAGTACTTAAGTACTATTAGTATATAAATATCTTAACGGAGAGCTTTATTATAACCTATCAAGGCTAAGTAGTAGGTTAACTATTCTAGATCTTCTAGAAGAACTTCGCTTTATAAAAGGTAACTAGTTTAATATCTATAGTAGTAATAAGGCCCTTTATAAGGCGAAGTAAGAGACTCGCTATTAGACTAACCGTCGAGTCGGGATTCGGTACTAAGATTTAGTACCGACCGAATACTCGGGTCAGGGTCTTAGTACCGACCAAAATACTCGGTACTAGCTATTAGTACCGACTTACCAAGGCCTTAATACCTTAGTGAATCGGGTTAACCTGACTTAAATCGCTAAGGTATTACTAAGACGCCAAGCCCCTAATAAAATAGTAAGGAGCCCCGGAGTTTTTCTAGAATTACCCCTATACTAAAAATAGATTTTTTTTAAATTAGAATTTTAATACCCCCTTTAGCCCCCTAGTAATATATATTTCCTTTTTACATTACCTTAAAGAATTACCTAGGTTAGGCTAGGTAATAATGCTTAGTAATATAATAGTAAATTATAGATATAATAGTAAATACTACTATAAATAGAAAATATTATTAATATTATAGTTATTATTTCTATAGGAATAGCTATTATCTTTCTTAGTACCTTATTTACTATTAAGAATTACCTAGGTAATAATAATAATAATACTTAGTAATATAGTAATAAATCCTTTATATAATAGTAAATATTACTATAAGAAGAAAATATTAGTAATATTATAGTTATAGTTTTCCTAGGGATATATATTACCTTTTTGCATTACCTTATTTACTATTAAGAATTCCCTAGGTAATATTAATAAAAAAAATTAGAAAAAAAATAGAAAATATAGTAAGAAATACTATTAAAAATAGAAAATATTACTAGAAAAAATGTCTTAGTAATTCAAGTTAATACTTTAGTACTAATACTTAGTACCTACCTAGGTACTAACTCAAGGTACTTAGTACCTACCTTAGTACTAACTTGAGGTACTTAGTACTAGATTTTAGTATCGAATTGCTAAGACTCGAGTCGGGTACCTGACTCGAGTTTAAAGTACCAACTCGACGCGGTTAGTCTACTCGCTATAATAACTATTATAATTAAGATCTATAATTAGGTTAGTATTTAGGTCTATTTCATTAAAACTTCCCGCTATACTAATTTAGTAGTTACTACGGTAGGCCCCTAAGGCCTTACTATAGTAACCCCCAACTATTTATCCCTTATAGCGGGAATAACTTTAGGAATTTTAGTAATAATAGGTAATAGGCACTAGTATAAGTAGACCAGCCCTAGATTACTAGGCCCTATTAACCCCTATAAATAACTAACGGAAATGTAAGCGGGTTACCTAGGCAGAATTAATATTAGAACTAAGGCTAAGGATATCCCTTATTAAATGCTTTAAATAATAATCGCGCCCTATATAGATCTTTTAACAGGGCCTAATAGTAGCCTAGGGTCTATTAAGCTACCGTTAAAGATAAAGAAAATTCCTAGAAACGGCCGTATAATAAATAGGTAAATTATAATACTTATAAGGAAGACTTCTACTAGTCTACTAACTAGGAAAACCCTAGTTACCTAGAAGATTCCTAGGAAAACAGCTAGAATCCTGGGAGTACTAGGAATAATAGTAATAAAACGGTAGAGACCTATTTCCTATTTATCTAGTACCCTACTAAAGCCTTTAAGTATTAAAAATATATATTAATATTCTAGTCTAATAATACTCTTTATAACTATCTATGCTAAGGTTATAATAAAATAAGGGCCTTAATAATATTATTAAAGATAGCCTAGGTAGATAGTAGTATTAGCTAAAGCCTTCCTTAGGGTAATCCCTTAATTATCTAGAGCGCGTTAAAAGATATTACCTTAAGCGGGTACGCCTTTAAGGGGTACTATTTTATTACTACTCTAGTAAAGCTTATATTTACTAGCTAACTTTAAAAGCTATACGTAGATACTAGCTATATTATAAGTCTTATAAACTAAGCTTTTCTCCTCTAGTAGGTTCTAAATACTAAAATATTAAAGATACTAATACTTATAAGAGTTAGGGGAATTAGGGATAAGAAGTATAATATAAGCTATTATATAAAGTTATAAATATACCTTCCCGCTACTAATAGAGCTACTACCCTTATGAAACGGGAGGTATATATAATAGATAACCTTTTAACGAATACGCTTATTAGTATTAATATTCTTAAGCTAAAAGGGATAGTAATTAATCTAGATAAAAATCTAATAATTATTTAGTTATACTAGAACCTAGAGGTCCTAATTAAAGCCTTAAGTAAAGGGAGTTAAACTAATATAATAGTTTTTAGCTAAGTATATATTATAATTACTCCGTATACTAATAAATAAATCTAAATTACTAGCCCTTATTACCGTATATTATAACTACCTACTAATTAAGACCTAATCTTTAAACTAGAGAAACTTAATAGCCTATTAATCTATATCTATATTATAGACTACTATATATCTTATATTTTTATTAGGAATAATATTAATAAAGCTATTAAGCTCCCTAGGAATATAAAGCTAGGATATATTACTAAATATAAAGTAGCTAAATACTTCCTAGTTAAAGCCTTTTATAGTAACCTCGCCGCTAGGCCCGCTAAGAAGGCTAAAGTATCTAACTAGGTTAAGTTAAGTCTATAATAACTTATAGCTATAGCCGCTGTATTTACCGCTATTATCCCTATAATTCCTACTACGGTACCGGAGGTAGTATACTCTATAAGTACTACTATTTACGGATTATCTAAAACAAGTCCCTTAATAGTAGAGGTTATTAAAAGGTATCTAGCCTTATAATAGGTCACCGGTAGCGTAGCTAATATACCTAAATTATAATAGATAGATATACCCCTAGTAGATAATTAGCCGGATCTTTATAAGCCTAGCTAAGTAAGGGTATATCTATTAGGAAAAGCTAATAAAGAAGTCATTAATATAGAGTTTAATAAACTCTATAATTAAGGGAGAATAAACTAGACTATAAAATTAACGCCCTTTTTATTCCCTTATTTTATTATTTAGAAGGTAAGTATAGATAGTATAAGAAAAGGCCGTATTATTATAGATATTAGAGCCTTAAATAAAATTACTATATCTAATATATACCTAGTACCTTTATAAGCTAAGATATTAGCTCTACTAAAGGGTACTATATATATTAGTACTATTAATACTACTAGTTTTTTCTATTAATAGTTAGTAAATTAATCTTATAAGTATTATCTTATAATAGCTAGCTATTAAGGCTAGGAAACCTTTAATATACTTATAATAGGGTATAGAAATTCGCTAGCCTATATATAATATATAATTAATTAGATCCTTTAACTATATTAGCGTTTCTACTAAGCGTATATTAATAATAATAATATTTTTTCTAATTTACTAAAAGAATACCTTTTATACCTAGATTAGGTATTTAAGGCCCTTAATAATATAAATATCTATCTCTCTCCTAAGAAGTTATTCCTTAGATTTCTATTAGTTTATTTACTAGGGTAAAAGGTAGACGCCTTTAAGCTAGTAATAATAGAGGAAAAGTTAGCCGCTATTACTAACCTATAGTTCTCCTTTACCCTTAGTTTACTTAAGTATTACCTCGGCCTTACTAGATATTTACGCTAGTATATTACCTTCTATACTACTATTATAAAACCCTTATAGTTATAAAAGACTTATCTTAATAAGTCTATTCGCGATAACTCTTAGTCTACTATTTAAGGGAATATATATAAAAGGCTAGCCTAGAGAATATATCTAGGGAAGCTAATACTAAAAGAACTTAATATATTTTATTAGCTTTAAAAAATATTTACTAGTCTTATAATCCTATATTATTTTAATAAGGTCCTCTAACTATTTATAGATCTAGATACTAGTAAAGAATTTAGATTTAGGGCTTATATCTACTATATTAGGGGCCTAATAAAGGCTTTTATAGAGTACCCTAGATAGAAGTCTTACCTACCTATCCTCTTCCTTAGTCACCTCCTTATTAAGGCTAAAACACGTTATTAGCTAATAGAATTAGAAATTATAGGTATAATCTAGGTAGTTAAGAAAATCTACTATATAATTAAGGCGGCTTAGTTAACAATAATTATCTATACTAATTATTTAGTAAACTAGCCCAAATACTATATTAGTTAAAAAACTTAACCTATATCTTATTTAAGTATTAGAATACCTCTAGTAATTCTATCTAGATATATAATATAAGCTAGGAAAATCTAATATTATATTAGACGCCTTATTAAGACTAGCTACTTATAAGTATTACCTATCTAATAAGTTAAGTCTAGATACGCTATTAATATAGGCTTTCCTAGTTAGCCTAGTAGAAATATCTCCTAAATTTTAATAAAGGGTTATTAAGGGCCTTATTAAGGTTCCCTAATAAGTAAAGGTAATATTAATATTAGAGGATAATATAGCCTTAGGTAGTAATACTACTAGCCTCTCCTACTAAATAGTTAATAGCTTATTATATTTTAATAATAAGTAGAGAGGCCTATAATTATATATACCTATAATAGATTTAGAAACTAAGGTTTTCTAACTTACTTATAATAAAATAGGGTATCTAGGGTATACCCGTATATATAAGTAGCTAACTAAAGGACTTTATATCTATAATCTAGTAATAAAGCTATATAACTTTATTAGGTATTACCTATACTACTAGCTTAATTAGACTCCTAGGTATAAACTATATAATTCTCTTTAGCCTATCCTACTACTAGCCTAGCTATTTTATACCCTAACTATTAATTTTATTCTTACTCTACTACTCTCTATAAATAGTTTTAAATATATAATATTAGTGACTAATAAATTCTTAAAGGTAATTACTTTTATTCCTAGTAAGAATATATAGTTAGGAAAGGACTAGGCTATTAAGCCACTAGACTACCTCTCCTTATTAAATTAGGGTATTCTAAGGGCGATTATCTTAGATAGAGATAGGAAGTTTATTAGATAGGTATAGAAGTATATTTTCTTATTACTAAGAGTTAGCCTCCTTTATTTAATAGTATAGTACCTATAATCTAATAGCATATTAGAATATACTAATTAAACAGCTAAAATCGCGTTATAATACTATATTATTATACTAGATAATTAATAATAATAGCCTACTATTATAAATAAGATATCTACCTTATTAAATAATTCTACTAAATATAGCTCTACTAATCTCTCCCTAACCTAGGTCCTCTATAGATTAAAAACCTATAAAGCCCTAGATCTATTACGGGTAGATAATAATAGACTACCTACTAAAGGCTTTAGTAATAAGGCCCTTATTAAGGAGGAAGTTATAGTTATACTAGTATATCTACATATTAATATTAGGGGATATTAACTAGCTTATATTAATATAAGTAATATAATCGCTTTTACTACTATAAGAATAAAAGACTATTATAACTCCTATTATATACCTATATTCTTTAAGGTAGGTAATATAATTAATCTACGCCTTTATAAGGGTTATTATATCCTAGCTATTAAATCTAAGAAAATTAGATAGTAGTTTACTAGACTATTCTAGGTAACTAAATATATTAGCTAGCTAGCTTATAAGCTCGACCTTCTAAGTATTATAAAGATCTATAATATTATCTTAGTATATTAGGCTTAAGTATATATACGCCTTACGCGCTACCTTATAACCTACTTTAGGTAACCTTCCTTAGAAATACGGGGTAATATCCTAGTAACGGGAGGCCTAGACTAAGCTTATACTTAGTAGATATATATCTTCCTACCTATCCCCTATTATTCTTTTAAGTTCTTTAGAGATTAGTTCTACTATTATAATAGGCCTACTACCTAATCTATTAATAGACTTATACCTATTATTAAACCCTATAATATAAATCTACGTCTTTTATTACCTAATACGCTACTATAGAGCTAGCAGGTATAGGCCTTATAGTTCTAATCTCTCTCCCTTTTTAAAGGAAAAGGCCTAGAGTTATTATTATATTAAGTTTACCCTATAATAATTAATAGGCGAAAAGTAATAACTAAGTAGAACTACTATTATATAAAATATTACCGGAACGCTATTATAATACCTTAGTAGAAGGAGGACTCTTTACTCCTTCTACTCTAGATAAGCTAGAATAGCTACTAGAGGAGGCCTAGAATAAAAATTATTATCTTAAATAATAAAATAAATTAGCTATATTACTAGCCTATAATAAAGTACTTTATAATCCTTAAGTTAGTATTAACCTAGGAGTTTAAAATACTACTATCTTAGTGCCGTCTTAATATACTTATATATATATACTTTACCCTAAAAGGATAAGACCTTATAAAGGATCCTTTAAAGGGGAGTACTTATATTAGTTTTATAAAGTTAATATTAAATTTATTATAAGTCTAGAGTATTTTACTATAAATAAGTCCTATATAGCCTATTATATAGACTCCTTAAAAGGGGACCTTAAAGCTTAATAGTATACCTATTTTAGGAGTTATAATCTCGCCGACGTTATATTTAAATTCTTTAAGAGGTTTCTACTTAATTTAATTATAGATCTAGCGAGCCGCTATCTCCTTACTTATAAGAAGTAGGAGTAGGTACGCTAATATAATAATTAAAAGGTCTTAAATTTTAAGGCCTATTTAAAGGAGTTAGAGTCTTATTTACTACCTTTTAATAAGGAGTATAAGGCTTATATTTTCCTTATAAAGCTTTATAATAAGTTAAAGAATAAAATTCTTAGTACTAGTAATATTACTAAGTAATATAAGGAAATATTTACTTAGGCTATTATACTAGAGAATACTTTAGAATATAATTATTATAAAAGCGGCTTAGGTTCTTAAGGAAAATCTTAAGGTAGGTCCTAGCTAAAATTAAAAGGTAGTAATAAGTCCTTAAAAGACTAGGTTATAAAGCCTAAGGGTTCTAATAGTAGTAGTAATAAGTAGTCGCGCTTTAAGGATAATACCTTAAAAAGGAAGGTTAGGCCTAATATTAGGATAGATTCTATAATCTATTTTTATTATAATAAAGAAGGCTATATTAGATTAAATTATACTAATCTTAATAAGCCTTAGGCTTATTTTAGTATTAGTATAGTATTAATAAAAAAAGAACTAGCCCCTTAACTACCTTAGAAGAGGGGTAAGAAGATTAATTAATAGAGGTAATATTATTAATCCTTATAAAGGGTTAAGTAGAGCTATAAGGTAACTAGTATTAAGTTATAACGCTTTTAGACTCTAGGTTATACCTAAATTTAATTTTATAAAAGTTTATAATCTAATAGGATTTAAAGCCTTATAAAGCTATCTTATTATAAGTATAAGTACTTAGTAGAAGTAGTATATATATCTATAAAGCCTACTAGTTATATTACTAGTTAGTAGATAGCTAGGGCTATAGAAAGGAGTATACTACTCTTTTTTATATAGTAGACTAAAAGGGCCCTAATATTATTTTAAGTATACTAGGATTAAAATAATAGCGTATACTATTAGATCTAGAGGCGGATTACTAGCGCTTTAAAGTTAATTCTAGTATATTATAAGTTAATAAGCCCTAAGTATTTACTTAAAATATTAGGAAAGAGTTAAATATATTTACTATTATATATACCGGTATAATATCTAGTAAATAAGAAGTCCCCTAACTCCCTAGGGAATTAGAGGCCTTTACTAATATCTTTTCTAGTAAGAAAGCGGGTACCTTACCTATTTTTAAGGAGGGTAACTACGTTATAGATTTTATAGAAGGTAAAGAACCGCCTTATAAGCTACTTTATAATTTATCTTAAACTAAGCTAGCGGAGCTACGGTACTACCTTAAGGATTTACTTTAAAAGGGGATTATTTACTACTCTATCTTATTAGCTAAAGCACCTATTCTCTTTATATTAAAGAAGGATAGTAGGCTATATTTATATATAGATTATAGGGGGTTAAATATTATAACTCTAAAGAATAGATACCTATTACCTCTTATTACTAAGATATTAGACTACTTATATAATTCTAAGGTTTTTATAAAGTTAGACTTAAAGGATACCTATTATTAGATCTATATTAAGGAAGGCGATAAATAGAAAACTACTTTTTAAACTTATTATAACTACTTTAAATATTTAGTTATACCTTTTAAGCTTACTAATATATTAGCTATATTTTAAGCTTATATTAATAGGGCCTTAATTAATCTAGTTAATATAACTTATATAGTATACCTAGATAATATCCTTATTTATAACTTTAACCTAGTAGATAATTAGTAATATATTTAGTAAATACTAGAATAGTTATATTAGTTTTCCTTATATACTAATCTAAAAAAGTATTAATTTAGTATTAAAAGGGTTAAATTTTTAGGGTTTATTATCTTAACTAATAGTATTAAGATAGATCTAGAGTATATAGTAATAATTAGGGACTAGCTTAAGCCTAAGACCTATTAGGATATATAAGTCTTTCTAGGCTTTATAAATTTTTATTATTAATTTATTTATAGCTACTCTTATATAGCTAAGCTACTTACTAGCCTACTTAAGGGTAGTAAAGATAGTAAGAAAACGGGTCCTTTAAATTAGACTATTACTACTAATAGAGTATTCTAATTACTATAGGATACCTTTATATTAGCGCTATTTCTATACTACTATAACCTTATAAAGGCCTTAAAGATAGAAATGGACGCCTTAAATTTTATTATAAGTACTGTCCTATCTTAATAGGATAAAGATAGTAACTAGTAACCTATTATATTCTAGTCTTAGAAGATAACTAACCTAGAATAAAATTATAAAACCTATAATTAGGAGCTACTTACTATTATAGTAGTAATAAAATAGTAGTAATACTACTTAGAAGGAAGTGCTTTTATAGTTAAGGTATAAACTAATTATAATAACCCAAAAGGCTTTATAAAGTAAAAGGAATTAAACTCTAGGTAAGCTAGATAGGCGCTTAAACTTACTACCTATAACTTTAAGATATTTTATTACTTAAGGAAGTTAAACCCTACTAACGCGCCGTCTTACTAACCTAATTATAAGGGAAAATTACCCTTAAATATAAAGCTCTTACTAATATTATAAAATAAGCTTACCTTATAAAAGAATAATAGTTCTAAAGAAATATAAGCTATTATTATAGTTATAATACCTATATTTAGAATTATAGGTATTTAGGTTATTATCCCTAGAAAGGATATTATAGATATTCTAGACTTAGCTTATAAAGATACTTAAAGGCTTATAAAGACCTTAATTTATAACTTATAAAAGTATAATAATTAGGTAAAGTCCTTCTTAGAAGCGCCTATTATATAATATTATTATAGATATTTTAAGGCCTAGAGTTTAGACTCTAATAGGCTATTAACTTATAAAGGTTATCCCTATATTTTAAAGGATAAAGCCTTATATAGTAAACTAATTAGTTACTATTATAATAATCTATTATTAGGATATTTTAGCGCTAAGAAGATATATAATCTTCTTATATATAAATACTATTAGAATAGTAGTATAAAATAGGTTACTAAGTATTATTAAACTTATAATATCTATTAAAGAACTAAGTTACTACGCTATTATACTTATAGTAAATTAAGTTTATTACCTATTACTACTTAACTATAGAAAGAAATATCTATAGACTTTATTATAGGGTTACCCCTAAGTAAGGCCAAGGAAATTATTTATAATTCTATCCTTATAATTATTGATTATTTTATAAAAATAGTTAGGTATATATCTACTATAATAATAATTAATACTACTAAGTTAGTAGATATATTTTATAATAAAATTATTTACCGTTATAATATACTTAATAGTATTATAAGTAATAGGGGTTCTATCTTTATAAGTACCTTTTAGTTAGTAGTCTATTTTTACTCTAAGATAAAACGCTACCTAAGTATAGCCTTTTACCTATAAATTAATAGGTAGACTAAGCGTTAGAATTAGGTATTAGAATACTACTTATATATATTTACTAATAATAAGTAAACTAATTAGGCTAAGTAACTACTTATAGCTAAATTTATATATATAAATAGTATTTGTTCCTCTATTAGAATAATACCGCTTTTTCTAATATATAGTTATTACCTAGAAGCTTATTAGGAATTTAAGGATAAGTCCCTAGAAGGGAGAATACCCGCTACAAATAATAGAGTTAGAATATTATAGGTAGTAAGGGATAAAGCTATAAAACGCCTTTAGGCTACCTAAGCGTCTTAAGTAAAGTACTACAATTAGAATTATAAGTTATAGATATATAACGTCGGCGATTTAGTAATATTAATTATAAAGAACTTAAAGTAATAATACTTAAGTAAGAAGTTAGCCTATAAGTATATAGGACTATTCTAGGTTATTAATAAGGTTAGTTTATAGGCGTATTATCTACTATTATTACTATTATATAGGATCTATAATACGTTCTATATATTACTAATTAAACCTTATTATTAAAGAGACTACTCTCCTATAGTAGATATCTTTATATAAGTACTTAAACTTATTAATAATAAGGAATAATAGGAGGTAGAAGAAATTATTAGTAAGGTTAATAATAAATAAGGTATCTAGTATAAAGTTAAGTAGACTGGTTAGGGTAGTAAATATAACTAATAGGTACTAGATGAAGACCTTAATAGGTCTTATAAATTAATAAGAGCCTATAATACGTTAGCGTAATTAAAGTATAAATAAAATATTAAATATATTCCTATATTAAATAAGTGGTAATAATATAATAAGTTATAATATAAGTTAAGACTATTATCTTTATATATATTATATAATAATTAATCTCCTATATATAAGTATACTTATAAGTATAATAATATAGTTTAAAAATATTCTTTATTAATATTATTTAAGGAGTTAAGCCGTTAATAATATATTATATTAAAAGAATACTTTTAATCTTAGTATAATCTAATAAGGATACTAGGGATATATTAATAAAAGATAAGCCTAGGTATCTTATACCTAATAAATAACTTAAGTAAATAAGATATATAAATAACTTATCTATACTAAAGTATAGTTATAAATTAACCTTTAATTATTAAACCCTTTAAAGTCTAAAGGCTTTATAGGGTTAGGATTATCTAGCATATTTTTATACTACTAAATACTATTAAGTTTAATCTAGAGGAGTTCTACCTAACTCTCTAACTTATTATTTTATATATTTAATATATTAATTAAAGCCTATAAGTTAGTAATAATATTAGGCACTAACCTAACTATTATAACTATCTACTTATAAGCTTTCTACTATTAGGTTATCTTCTTATTAACCTTCTTTCTCTTTACTAAATATATATCTACCTAGCTAGCCCTAGTAATAGCGCGTATAGATTTCCTTACCTTCCTTTAAAAGGGAGCTAGAATCTATTATAATAAGTATTTATACTATTATAAAGCTAAAGGGTTAATATACTTACCTCTATATAATAATTAATACTATAATAACTATTATTATACTAATAATAAGGGGGAGTATTACCTTATTTATAATTATCTAAACCCTTTATAAAATAAGTCTTATAGGGAAGAGATATATTATATAAGTTAGCGAGCCGTTATATAGTATATATAAGTAAATATACTTAAAATAAGTTAATATCTATATATAATATTAATATATTAATAAATATAATATAATATTAATAAGATATTATAAGTACTTATAAGAGAAATATTATATATAATATATAATAAGAATACTATATATATTAGTAAATATATTTTATAATATTATTAAGCTAAAGTAATTACTTATAAGAGAGGTTAAAGGAGTTATAAGAAGTTTTAAATATTAGGATAAGAACTTTATTAATATCCTACGGCGCTATCTTAATATAGTTTCCTTTAAAGCTATTTAAATTATAATAATAATAATAAAGGTTCTATTTAATTTTATAACTAATATATTAGAGTAACGCGTTATTTATTATATCTTATATCTATAAATATTTAGACTATTATTAATAATAAAGTATACGCGCTTACTAGTTAATATCACCTTTTTATTTCTATATTATTACTAATATATATTACTAACGCTTATACCTAATAAGTTATTCCCTATTAATATATAGTAATACTAATTATATAAAAATATTATATACCTTAATACTTAAAGTTAATAAGCTAAGTCTCTAACTATATATTAAAGGTATTTAGAATAATTCTAAATTATATTATATATTATCTTAATATAATTAAAAGATATAAATAGATTAGAAGTAAATATATACTATCTAAATAATTTATTAATATACTTTATTACTAACTACTATATAATATTATTACTACCTTATAAAAGGTTTTAGTACGCGCGCTTAGCCTAGCTAATACTAATACTATATTAATAGTAGTATATTAAATAACTCTTTTCCCTTATTTTTCCTATATAGTTTTAAGGTTTTTTAATAAGTATTCTAGTTAATTTTATTAGCCCTAGGGACTAGGGCCTAGGAGGGGAGGTACTTATTAGGCTTAAGTATATATACGCCTTACGCGCTACCTTATAACCTACTTTAAGTAACCTTCCTTAGAAATATAGGGTAATATCCTAGTGACGGGAGGCCTAGACTAAGCCTATACTTAGTAGATATATATCTTCCTAGCTATCCCCTATTATTCTTCTAAGTTCCTTAGAGATTAGTTCTACTATTATAGTAGGCCTACTACCTAATCTATTAGTAGACTTATACCTATTATTAAACCCTATAACGTAACTCTATGTCTTTTATTACCTAATACGCCGTTATAAAGCTAGCGGGTATAGGCCTTATATAGTAGCTTACCTTAAGCCGGCTACTATTCCTACTAATAACTTATACTACTAACGCCGGCTAGTAGTACTAACTATTATTAATAATTATAAGGAGTAGGAAATTAATAGGCTTATTTATAGAAGAAGGGTATATTATAGTTATAGATAGTTAATATAATATTTAGTTAGGTAGAAGAATAGTAGACTTAAAGAAGACTACTAGATATTAGAGAGGGTATTACTAAGGAATACTACTAAAATTATTAAGGATTTTAATAATATATATAGTAAGGAATCAGCGATTATTTAATAATAGCTATCGGGACGATAGCTTTATTTATATGCCGGTATTTATTATAGTCGCTACCTTTACTACCTTTACTTCCTTTACGGAAGGCTTCCGCGGGGTAGCTATACTAGGCCTAGCGCTTTAGCTTATAGGCAGGATTCCTGCACTTAGAGAATACATCCTTTTACTACTTCTTGACTACGACTGTACTAGAGGTCCCTACTACTAAAGTATCCGAATTATTTTACTCACCGCGTACCTACTAGTAATGACGACTTATAATAAATATCTAAGTAGGCTAAAAGATACGTAATCATCTAATGCTTTGAAAATTATAGAAATCCGCCCACGTATGTGGAAGATATGACTGATTTAATAAGTACGTCAACCCAAGTTTTTGCTGTAACTCGTGGGGTCGGGTCGGGGTCTTACAGCACGCCAATGACATTGAAATCGCACACGCTAATTTGTCCCGCGAACGCTTGGCATTGAACACCAATCTACACCGCAATCATATTTGATATCTAGTATCTTCTACAACTGATGTTTCTAAGGGGGGCACAATAAAGCCGCCGACTTTGGTCAATGATGGAAATCAGAATGTACACGCAACATCGTATTTTTCAGTCTAGATAACTTTAACCTTACTTGATGATGCGTTGACTATGAGTGCCACTCCTCGGACTCTTTGACATGTGTAGCGTAAGACACTGGAGTGCTGGGGTCTGGTGATTTGGTGATCTTGATTTGAGACAATATCTGAGAAACTGTCGTATATCTCTAGAGATTTTGAAGAATCTAACCTGCACGCTATTTACTCCGTAGAACTAGGATTTTCAGTACGAGGAGGAACTGAACAATTTTTACTCACATTATCTACCACCATTTTGACTTCAAAAGGCGAGACTAGAAAGAACAGATTTGATACTATAGTGTAGACTCTCTCGCATGTTCTGTTCCCGAAAGCATCTCCATTTCTACTCCACACGCAGCCATCCCTTCTATGGCTCGCCTCGAAGGTAGCCCAAAGACCAATACTTCAGCGCCTTCCACGTCGGCGTTGATTATATGCCGCAATAAGCATTGGAGATGTGAATACCCGAATGTGGTGTCTTTAAGTAGAGCTCATATATTAGACAGATATCTCAAGCTTTCACGGTCCCTGGCTACAATTGCCTCCTGAAGTACTAGAGTCGCTTGCCTACAGCAACTATGATTCCCCTCGTCCTCGTCCAATTGATCCTGCCGTCTTCTTTGATCTGGTCAATGTCCGACGCCTGGTCGAAGAGGCGACTGATCTCGCCGTGCGCGCCGCTAATGGTACAACGTCCTCCGCTTTGAGTAACTCTTTGAATGCTGGAAATGGTATACTCGGGGGAGGAGGTGCAGCGACCTTGGGTCTAGGCATATGCAGTGGTGGACCGAATGCAAAATTGAGCAGGGAAAGGAAACATAGGATGCGGGAGCAGGCAACCCAGAAGCTGTCTCACGCATATCAGCTGGACGAAATCGCAGCCAGCGTCGCCACCATGCAGGGCGCTTCATCTCTTGAGGAGGTCGCAAAATTGGTCTTGCAGCGCAATGCGGACAGTACGGACGCGAAGTACGTCCATTTTTTCCACGAGAAGATCCCATCAAGGATGCTGGCGCAGTGCACTACTTTGGACACATTGGATCAGGTAATCCAAGACCGCCCTACCGAGGGCGCACTTTTACGAACAAGAGCCGTTACAAAGATTTTCAAAGATGAGTTTGCAGGTGCTGCGCATGATTTGACAGAGGCTTTGGCCGTCTGCCGCTACACTATGGGTCAACACAAGACAGGGAGAGGGCAGCTTGAGCTTGCGAATGCTTTAGGGGGCGCGGAAAGGAGAAATGGTGGTGCACGGGATTTTAAGTACGAAATGAAGGTTGATGAAGCAGATAAGCCCAGCAGTCTGGAGACACAGCTCCTTTTCCATCGTGCTGGAGTATACCTTGCGCTTGCTTGCCAGAACATCCATGCGGCTCTCGATAATCTGGAGACAGCACAGGGAAAGGAGACAAGAATAGACGCCGCAAACGTATTGAAAGCGTCACAGCCACCTGGCGAGCAAAACGTCGCTCAAAAAGCAGCTTTCGGGCGTCGATTAGAAGCGCGCAGAATGGTAAAAGCCAATGCCAAGCGGGCTTTGCGTGATTACTTGGGCTTCTTGTCTCATTTCGATTATACCCCAGGACTCTCCGCTGAGATCACCGAGGAATTCTTCCGAAGGGTCGACGCTGTAGCAGGGGGACTAGCCAAAGTCAAGGGGCCACCGCTCAAGAATAGGCTTCTTGAAATGTCTGGCAATTCCAGCTTGAGCAACGGCCACCTTGCTGATGCCCTCGTTCCCCACAAGCACAATGAAATACATCATCATGCTCATGATGGCGTCTCAAACAATAATCCTTACACCGGACTTCCGTCCCCAGCAATCCATCACGTCTCTGCACTATTCGCCTCATCACCGCCTGAGCATCTACCACCTTATCCAGCGACATCGCAAGCTCTCGTGCCGTGCAAACATATACCACACGGGAACAATTCCGCTGAGTTGACGAAACACCTCTTAGCACAGTCTGAGCAGCACGAAGCCGTGACCTACCACCCGCTCTTTACTGACGCTCTACACTCACTGTTACTTTGCCACTCACTTGTTCAAACGTCTCCAAAGGAGCATCTTAGACATGCACATATGGTCGCAAGGCTGGCTCGCGTTTGTGACGGTTATCCGATTTTCCTTGCTGCCCGTTCCCCAAGCCGCGCAGATTGGATCGAGGTAGTGCGCCGTGCCAATAACTGGATCGGACTCCAGCAATCCTGGGAAAGTCTTTGCGCACCTGCTCCACTACCCGGTCACGCAGAATCAGCCAAGAAAGAAGAATCTGAAGAGCAAGCAAAGGAGCGTCGTAGACAAGAGGCCATCCTAGAAGCGTTGGCTGATGAGCGTGTCCATGATGAGGCGAGCTTCCAGGCGGCGGTAGCTGCAAGGGAGCGTCGGGCAGAGGAGCAAAGAAGAGAGGAGCTAGGGCAAGATGGCAACAGTCCGAAGAGATGGGCGCAAGAGGATGGGAAGGAGTATCCCATCAGCACGGAGAGGGCGGAAGCTATTGCAAGATGGGTACGGGAAGCTCCGCAAGCAATCGCTGGTACTGGAAAGACGAGGCGAGGACCCAAAAGAGGCAAAGGTCACAAAGAAAGTGAACCTAATCTGTCACCGTTGGACTCAAGCCTTGAGCTCCCGGCCTCACATAGCGAGACGATCAAGGACAGCGGCAAGGCGGCCGTAGAGCTGGATGCCTAGACTTGGGAGAGCAGGAAATCTTTTGGCAGTGCAAACTGGTATAGCTTCGGAATGGAATACCGTCTGATGGGCCAGAGATCAGGATATGGCAAGTTCTTGAAATATAGAGTAGAATGAAAGACTTTACATAGGGGGTCCCGAATTTTTACGCTGTCCCAAACTTCGAGGTGAGAAAGGTAACCATCGCAGAGGTCGACAGATTTCCCTACCTACCATCCAACATGCCCAAATTGCTATGCGCTCTAACGCTTCATTTTGTTCGTTGACCCTTTGACATACATACCAATGGCCAGGTATCTATGTCCGATATCGTTTTTCTTGAATGCCAACCATGCGCAGGTTTCTTAGGAAACATACGGATCTCGACTAGCACCCAAATTCCTACTCCAGCTGTCGTAGATGTCTTTCAATGTGTGCCTCGCTTCACTATATTGGGCTTTGAACTCGCTCAATGATTCTGCATACCCATACTTTAGTTCGAGATATTCAAGGGTTCGTTCCAATTGGTTCAGACACCTGTGTGCCTTGTTCACCATCTCACCAGTTGTGCGAGCTGGAATTATTGATGGTCCGGATGGTGGGAATGAGTCGTGCGGGGCTCTTGGTACGATGCCGCCAAATAGTAGAGTGATATTATCGAGAAGCGTGGAGATAAGGCGCTGTGCAATGAACGAGGCTCGAAGCTTGTCATGGTATGTGAGGAATACGAAACGCTCTTGGTCCCCACTAATTTGAACCATCGATTCTGCATATTCCGCAGCATACTCGAAGATCAGGAACTTCCCGTAGTCACACAATTCGCCCACAAAACCAGGTGGTGACAAAATCAGTATACTACTGTAAAGGACATCCGACCAAAATATTCTCTGGTGTGGCTCCTGCATATGATCTGGCAGATCCTCGATCCATTGATGCATATCCGAGAGGGCCCCAGACATGAGCGGCCAGGTGTCTACCAAGGCAGAACGATATGACTGAAAAAGCCTTTGATACGACACCGACTGGATTTGACGAAGGCGCTCCACTTGCACGGCGACATCAAGATCATGCAGGAAGAGCGGCTTGTGGCTGTTCGGCCGGACCGAACGGATTGAGGAAGTGACACTGGCGGAGTTATCCGTGAAGGAGAAACCTCGACGGTAGACCATACTAACTGATCTACAGCAAACCTCGATTCAGCAACTGACGGCAGAATATCACAGAGGAGGGGCGTTGACCTGTCCAGTGAATAGATACTTGCGTATAAGCGCCTGCTTATCTCGTGATCAGTTCCCTTTAGTGGTACATCCGCGGGAGGATCTTGGTGCAATCCAATATCAACCATGGCACGAGAAGCAAGCCCAATCAGGTTCCAACTTTTGAGATGATGTGGATCAAACATTGAGTAGATAACCATCAGCAGTATTGCCTGGATCCCTGCGAGGGAGCCAGGATGCACAACGTCTTCGATATGCTCGAACGCTCCAGCGGCGTGACGGACAGCATTCTGGTACTGCGTGTCCCCTCGTCTCCGCGACCACGAAGCAAGCGTAATTGCGAGCACCATTCGCGTGATCCAATGATCCATAGGGCTCGCAGCGCATCGTTCGTCTCTTTCATAGACAGCAGCAACAGCCGCAAAAAGGTTAGTTTCTGATAAGAAAGGGTATAGTATGTGAATGCAGTCGAGATAGTGTTGAATCAATGGAGTGATGGCCTGTCTTTGAGGAAGTAGGTTGGCCGCAAAGCTAGGCATAGGCTCATGCGAAGACGTTGAAAGTACAAGCCTAGCAAAGGTCATTTGCCGAGTGAAGCCGTGAAAGTCTCTTGCAGTTGCATGGAGCGATCTAGGAGTAAATGAATTGGTAAGAGCGGTAGACGTGGACATCCAACATTGTTCATGTGGACTCACAAGAAGCCGAAATCGGAGACCAAATCATTGACATCCTGGGCATCTCTTCGTCGTACTTTACCTCCACCTTGAGAGACTGAAGAGGATGGGAAAGGCTGGGCAGGGACGAGATCAGGCGCATTCGTCGTCGGTCTTTGGGCCTTTCTTTCAGCGATCTGGTTATGCAGCTTCTCGACTCGGTTCTCTAAGGAGGCAACATAACTACGTTCCTTGCCTCGGGCGAATTGATCATTGGCACTCGAACACTCGGTGCCCCTGCCAGTCCTTTCACAAGCCGTGCAGGTCGGCAACTTCCCATCACATTTCACCTTTGCGGTACGACACCTCTGGCAAGCTGATACTGGCCGACTTACTCGCAACAAGGGGGTCTCTGATCTCTGGGCTTTCGCCATTGTATGTCACGGCAACAAGGAAGGAATTGGCGGATATTCAACAGCAGAAGATGCGAGTCGCAGGTGAATGCGGTGAGCATGACAGGTCGACGGCAGGCCTACGTTGAATATGAGAGGAGGGCCTAGAACTGCCTAATGGAAAGGACTTCGAGGCTCAGCCTTGCAGATTATAAGGAAACAGCAACAAAGGAGATTGGCCTGCTGATCGGCCTAGATGCATATCTCAACTTGGCGACCTGGCTTGCCTCGAGGTATCACTACCAGAACGGCACGCCCACCATCAGCTCCCAAAAAGACCTGGACTGCTTCCCCAATGGCCAGTGCTATAACAACAACCTTCCTCATGTATCGGACGGTTGGAGCAATGTCGCAGATCCAGCCCAGTGATACTGTATTGGGGACTAACAGAAGTGGCAAATGGAGTGTCGTGGGTGTGTAGTGTACCTGCCTGACCTATCATATTTGCCGACCCGCCTTATCTGCCCTGTAGGATCCAGCCTTATAGGGACTTAGGACTAAGGTACTTAGATAGTTCTAGCACCGATGGATGATCCCGCCGCTTGGCCCGCATCCTTTACCGCTTTCCTCCTGCTTCCCGCTGATCTCTAGGCTTCCTGGCACATGTCGGTGAGGCGCCGATGCCTCCTCTGTGGTAGACCTACCTGTCAATCCTTGGTCGTTACAACCCTTAAAACAGTCCTCCGTAGCATCCTGACATCCTACCATTCCCTTCGAGCGCAAGACCTATTCTACCCGGCTGACACCAGTGGCATTCCCAATTATGTTCGTGTGTCCACACGTTGACGTCCGTCCATCCAGGCACTTGAAGGCAGAGGTCCGCGCATCTGCTCAGTGGGGCCTCATGCAAATCTTCCATGACTCACCTTATCAGCCCACTTTCACGACTAGGCGCTCACGCTATATAATCGCTTTAGGCCATTCAGACAGCTAGCTGCGCCTTCTCAGAAGATTTCGATATCAACTTGGACATACCAGACCCTTCGTCTTGTCACTACTTCGGTCGTTCAAGTGGACGTTCACCGTACCGGTGCGCGCAGAGGGCTCTGGCTCGCCTCCATATGGAGGTACCCAAGGAGAGCCCCCAGACTGCTGCAGGTCCGCCTCGACACCAATCGACACACGACGTTGCTAAACATGGCAATGGTGACGCTGATGGTTCAAGGGTAGCCCATACGCTCACAGCATGTTGCCGATGTAGGAGCCGAAAGACCCGATGTGATCCTGCTTTGCCTCGATGCGGGCCTTGTGAAAGGACCAATGCACCCTGCGACTATTTTGACGCTGTAGGCCTTCCTGACCCCCTGGTCGTACCACCTGAAATACTGAAGTTGCTCAAAGGCCAAGGGCAAGAGCATCTCGCGAAGCTACGTCGTCCACTTACAACACAAAGTGCAAGAGCTGGAAGCGGAATTGGGTGCACTCTCACAGGAGGAATACGAAACCCCGGACGCCGACATCATGGCACGAAGTGCAGGATACGTCAGGTTCAATGAGACCGATGAAGGGAGATATTTAGGACCTTCGAGTGGAATTGCCGTAAGAATGCCTATGCAGTATCAGTCCAGTTCGAGTCCCTGACAGAGATCATGCGCCAGATAACTCGATTGGTCATGGAGCTAGCCAAGCAGAATACTGATTCCAAGACCATCAAGGAGATCGTTCCGGACGTCGAAGCGCGCCAGATAAAAGCTCGTTTCGCGCAAGAGGAAGGAAAGCCGAGCAGCAAAGTGTACCCCATGATCAGTAATGTCGCGGCGCCCGACCTACCTGGCCGCGATCTGACGAACAGTCTCGTGGATCACTTCAACCGCAAAGCCCAGAACTTGTGGCCAACGCTCCATGAACCGTCGTTCCGAGACGTCGTCGACGATGTATACAACGGATCGGCAAGTCCATACAAGAATTTTACAATGCGAATGGTTATTGCCATAAGCATGCAGAAACTCAAAACAGACTGGGCTGGTCTGGCGGACTCTTACTATCTTGCCGCTTTGCAGTATCTTGAGGACGCTGTCAGGCCGATGGACTTGAGCACCCTGCAATGCTTCGCCTTGATAGCCCAGTACTCGCTGGTCACCCCAACGAGAACAGCCGCTTACTGGGTGGTAGGATTGGCGGCTAGATTGAGTCAAGAGCTGGGGATAACCGAGGAAGCTACCATTGTCCCACCCGACAATCCCCGAGCCAATGCCATTGATGTTGATATGCGAAGACGCCTGTTCTGGGTAATCACGTCAATGGAATTTGGTCTAGCCCATAGCCTTGGCCGTCCTAGCGCTTTCGGTACGACTTATGATCACATCGATGTTGGGTTTTTTGAGGCAGTAGACGATTGTTATATAAATCCAGATGGCGTCAGGCCTGGAAGCCCTACTTCCATGAAAAAACGGATTGCCATCCACTTCTTCAAGATGAGGCTCCTACAAGCAGAGATCAGACGCGAGCTTTATCTAAGGAAAAGGCCAGAACCCAACAGCGATCAGGATCCCTGGTTTCATAAAATGATCACAAAACTTAGAGAGTGGCGTGATTCAGCTCCGAGGGATGATGAAGGCACTGGGTTGAGTGATGTATGGTATGTAAATAATCGCTCCGACATACTATATGGCAAGATTGTAAAGGCAAACGCTGCTATCCTTCATGCTGATTCAGCTTGTCCTTAAGTGCATCTAAATCGATTGTTCACTAACACCCACTTCCGTACTCTAGGTTTCAAGGTAGATTGAACACTATGATCGTTTTCCTCTATCGTCCGTCGCCGCAGGTGCCCAAGCCGACAGCAGAAGCTGCTAGAGAGTGTGTCGAGGCGTCCATTTTCAACGTACGCATGCAAAGGGATCAGATCGTCCATTCCATCGTTGATCTCACCTGGGTATTCACACAATCGCTTTTCATGGCACTCAACGCTATTTTGTGGGCGCTATCGTATCCGGAGATCAGGAAGGAGTATTCGAAGGAGGTCATTAAGGGGCACATCAATGTTGCTCAAGAGGCGATATGGTTAGCCTCGCAACGCTGGCCCGGTGTCGAGTCTGCGCTTGAGCTTTACCAGTACCTCATCGCTGCCTGTCTCAAAGCCTACGATGGCAGCAGCGAGACATCATATGTCATCGACTCGTCTTCGAGCAAGACTTCCCCAGCGTCCCTCAATGATGCTCTGACACCCCCACCAGTGCCTCGATCATCCAGCTTCTCGTCAGTTCCGCCTGTAGATCAGCTAGCACCTCGCACATCCCCTGTGAGTAAGAAGGTGTATGGCAGCACCAGTGGGGAGCCTTTGCACAAGGCTTCGTCTACTCTTTCGGATTACAGCCACTCCGATTCAAGTCTATCACAAAGCTGCCAAACCAAAGTCACCAGTCAGCTATTGCCATTTAATTACAGATTTTCTTCCGAGGAGAGTTCCTTTGATCCGTCATCGATGTTCAACGCGTTCCCGCAGGCGTATCCTGCACTTCAACCATACCCAACAACAAATGGCTATCACGGACAACATCTAGGTTCCTTAGGAGAACAGTATTCCCAGTATCTTCACGCACCTTACGTTCCCAATCAACCTTTCCGAGCCCTCAATCAGCAGGAGCAGGTGGAGCTCATGAAGACTTTCGAGAATACCCCCATAGACTGGGGTTGAAGATTGTAAAGGGTGTATTAGACACCTACAGTGTCCACACCATAAGGATGTCCCATAATACGCGTAGAAATAAGCAGAAAGGGAGGGCAATCGGTGGAAATCTGTTGGAAACAAATGATGCGTGAAGGTCGTGCTTGTCAGACAAATTTCATATGGGTAGCAAGAACGATAAGAAACCTTCTCCTTCAGTGGCAGAGCAAAAGAATAGATCGTGGCGCCGAATTAGCCAGGGCCGGAAATACTCACATTTCGTCAAAATATCAAAGGAACGAGTCATGAAAAGACCCCGGAAATAAACCATGATATCATATGATACCGAAATCCTGCAACGGACGAATGTACAATATGCATGGAGCAACTGAGCCTCGGCCTTCGAGAAGATTGGACTTGTTGCAATCTTTCGGCGTGGAAATATTTTGCGCATGCAGAAACGTATGTCTGCAGTGTGGGACACTGAGGGCGATGTAATCTGGCTCAGACTTGCCTTTACAACTTCATCATCGTCTTGTGATTTTACGCACGACTGCCTTTTCAATGAGTGACCTGGTTACACAGGCTGAAATTGCCTCGAAACACACGGTCACTGCAGCGACAGGGTATGTGCAATACATCAAGACGATTCAGCAGTATCTGAAGGTATCATCACTGCCAATTGGTGGCCAACGCTGCCAAGAAGCAAGAAGGATGTCCTAAGACAAGGGTTGAGTCCCTTTCGTCTTACCGGCCTCCATCTTCGCCGTTCGTGCTCCAAATTGGATGGCCCTTTTCTTCTCAGCTGCAGCACCTTGCAAACCTAGCCTCCACGCTAGTAATCGCAATAACTTCTTGCCCGGCTCAAGTGGTAGAGAAGAATTGCCCTGATCGGCATCATGATGTCCGAACCCAGACTTCTCCCATACTGGAATACTCAATGCCCAGCTCACCAGATCCTCATCGAGATAAGGGTACCGAACTTCTTTGCCCCAGTGTGAAATCACTCGATCATCACGGCCAAGGTTGCGTTTGCCAAGTCTGTCAAAGTCGAGCTGAAGCTCGTCTGTCAGGCCTGCATAGCCTCGGCGCCTGAATGCAGTGGCATGACGGGTGTAGCCACCAAACAGTTCATCTGCGCCGAGGCCTGAGAGCAGGATCCGAGCTGGCGTGTTGTATGCCATTGATAGGCTAGTACCAAGGTCTGTAGTAGCGCCGCTGCCACGGGCGGCAAAGAATAGCGCACATGCTATGGAGAAGTCCATCTCAGTATTATGTGGGTAGATAAGGGATATTATGTTTGACCGATTACTCTGTAGCTCCAAGTATGGAACGTCAACTGCTACGAATCGCCATCTTCTCCCTGGGCAATTACTTTGTAATTCTGCGTAGGAGGTGAGCCCAGTAATGCGATCTGGGCACAGCCCGTAGGCTGAACGTTCATGCGAAGGTCCTTTTTTGCCGGCGGCTTGAATAACTCTAGGGTTTTCAAAAGCGACGTTCAGGAGGTCGATTTCTTGCTCCTTTGGAAGAACTTCATGAGCCAGACGAGCTAAGACCGTACAATCGAGGCCTCCTGAGAACAGTACCGCAACGCGAGCTGAGTTGGGCGTGCTCGAAGGTGGCATGAGGATATTTCTGATGCGCAAATGCATCGAATATTGAAGTTTTTGTAGTAGATCGCCCACTGCTGGTGCTTCAAGCGTCAAAGGTGGTTTCGCACCGCCTTCGCTGTCATTATTGAGGACTGGGAATGGTGTTGTCTGGCATTAGTTAATGCTTTCAGAAATGTGACAAATGTGTCCAACCGTACCAGAATATACTGCAACTGTGTATCTGAATTTTCACGTAATCGTGGGATGAAAAGTATTGGTTGTATAACGTCGTTCGGAGATGGAGGCGCCGTTCGCAGGTCAAGCATGTAGACCCCATCGGCCTCAACTTCTGTCCATGCTCCAATATCTGTACTACCACAGATACTAGAAACGCTTATGTTTCCAGGAAGACCGCTTCTAATAGCAAGGGAGCGCCTACCCAGGGCATCACGCCCAAAGAAGATTCGCTGATGCGGCGCATCGTAGAAAACAAAGGCATACGGCCCTGAAATACTGGCTATGGCGCCAATGATGCACTGCATATTCTGGTCATATGAATATGCCGCGTGGTCGCAACCGGGTTCAGATGGCCGAATAGCCTTCAGAAACAGCTCAAAAACAGCTTGAGAATCGTTGCCATCAATGATCTCATCGCCATTCTTCCAAGCTTCTCCATTCCAGCATAATAACGAGCCAGAGTCCGGATCTTCTTGTGGCTGCCTCGTGATACCCTCACCACGGAGCGACAAGACAGTTGACAGGAATGTCAGGAAGTAGGATTGCTCCCTCCGGTCAGAATTTATGTCTTGGGGTGATGCACTTTCAGATTTCACAGCTCGTCTTGTCGTAAAAACGCTATCTGGACCTCTTCTTCGAAGGCATTCCCGAAGGTAATCAGAAGGATATACATGCTCATCTCGACTGCAGGAAAAATATATACCGCACATCAAGAGAACTTTTCAGACGTTGCGGAACACGGATTAATATGTCAGCCTCCAATCACAGTCGTGAATATGAAGTCATTCTTGGACCATATAAGGTCCTCGGACACTTTTGTTGAACTTGTAGAATATAGTCTCGCTACAAATCACGCTGCCAAGCCCGCGTGGCTGGAGGTGGCTGGTGCTCGTAACTCATATTCTACCTATGTTGTAGCTCCAGGCCATCTTTCGATCGAGCTTGTGTTCGTTCGACATATGCTATGTGCCAATATAGCTGAGTAATGTAGTGTTCGAGTGGTGCCAACTCAGTTTCGACTACGATGTCTCCATAGTATCTTCGCCTGACCCACCCACACAGCTTCTTGAACCTGGCCTCTGGCAAGGACATGGAATCGAGCAGCAACCCTGGCCATGAAAGTGCTCCTGAAACGCCATGCCCTCCAAACGAAAGCCTCAAGAAGGCCGAAGATAGCTCAAAGCGTGTGGTTGAGCAAGGCAGGCTGACGGACCACGATCATATCACCCTCATGAATGAAGACCAGGATCTTCGAAGCAGTCGTGGAAAAGATGATCAACAGGACTTTGCATTCATGCAGAACGACACGCAGCTACTTTCTTTATCTTCGGTCTCTGCACCTAAGGAGGTGAATCAAGTGAACTCAGGTGTGGAGCTCAAAACACCAAATGTCGATGGACACTCAAGAGACGGGGACTATATGGATCCTACACCCAAGACTCCACGTCAGGAGGTCTCTCCTTCGCGTGCCCAACAAGACACAGTGGCGAAAGGTCAAGGCGACGAGAGCACCACTTCCGAATTACAATGCATAATGGATCAGTTCGACAGTGGACATGCTACGGGAGACGACAGTGACCACAGTAACTCTCACCACATTGGCTCACAGTTGGAAACGCCATTACAGCACCCCCCACGCCGGTCAAGCCTGGAGCCATTGATATCCACACGCCCGCAATCGGGGCATGAGCCTCTAGCCAGCCATAGATATTTCGAAAAGCACTCTGAACCTGCCAGTTTTGAACAGGAGACCCCGTCGATCGATGAAGTGGATGGATCACCGCCAGTGCGAATTTCTAGCCTCCCTCAAACGGCTCATGTAGTTGCAAATGATGTCAATCTTCCTCCATCCCCGAGATCATCAAGAGTACTGTCCAAACGTACCCCACCAGGTCCTGATCCTGAACCTGATCTACCTTTCGACTTTCACCGATTCCTAGAACAGCTCCGCCATCGCACCGCAGACCCTGTTGCAAAATTTCTGCGCTCTTTTCTTATTGAATTTGGCAAGAAACAATGGATGGTTCACGAACAAGAAAAGATCATTCATGACTTCTTGGCCTTCATATCCAATAAGATGGCTCAGTGCGAAGTATGGCGAGGAATATCGGACGCTGAGTTCGATAACGCTAAAGAAGGTATGGAGAAGCTTGTGATGAACAGGCTCTATTCGCAGACATTTTCGCCGGCAATTCCGGTATCACCTCCATTACTAGCATCCAAAGCCAAGCGGAAGAATGCTGAAAAGTCGTTGACACCGGGTAGAAAAGGCCAGCATCAGGAAGATATTGAGCGGGACGAAATCCTTGGCCAAAAGGTGCGAATCTATGGATGGGTCAAGGAAGAGCATCTCGATATTCCGCCTGTTGGTGATAATGGCCGGCGTTTCCTCGTCTTGGCGCAGCAAGGTAAGGCATCCGCAGGTCTTCCAACCCTCTACAAGCTGATATTGCGACAGAGCTGTTGAAAATCAAGACGTACAGGGCCCCCAGGGATAAGATCATCTGTGTTTTGAATTGCTGTAAAGTCATCTTCGGTAGGACCACTGATTCTTACATGTGATAAGTACAATGCGACTGATCAGTCATAGGCCTTCTACGTAGCTCAGAAGCTGGAGATACATCGGCCGACTCGTTCGTGCCTCTTTTAATATACGTGGTGCTACATGCAAATCCGCCGGATCTCGTGTCTAACGTGCAATACATTCTTCGTTTCAGGAATCAAGAAAAGCTTGGTGGCGAGGCGGGCTACTACTTATCGTCGTTGGTATATGTTATAAGAACAACATCTATGTGACTACACTGATACTAATACTCACTAGATGGGTGCAATTCAATTCATTGAGAATCTTGATCGGACGTCTTTAACTATTTCCGACGATGATTTCGAGAAGAAGGTCGAGGAAGCAGTATCTGTCTTCGCCGAGCGACACAAAGATGAAATGCCACCACTGCAACCTCCACGTCACACTACCCCTCCCCAGATCTCAGAAAAATCCGCACTCAGTCAACCGGAGGTAGCCCCTCGGAACTCTTTAGAAGTTGAGTATAGTGCGCCACGAAGACTAACATCGGCAAAGGATAATGGGTCTATTGTCAGTAACGATGGTTCAGATGATAGTACTGCAGTGGGTGGGCTGTTGCGAAGCATCCAAAGGCCGTTGACAAATCTAGGCCGAATGTTCTCCGAAGATACTCCAGTCCTCCAGCAACGACTTCAGCCAGGTACTCCACACCAATCAGACTCACCCGCTCGGCTGTCCCCCGCAGTCTTTCAACCACCTCGGAACAACAACGAAGCGAGGAGGTCTACCGAGGAAACCACTTCAACCAACATCGGGGGCCAAAATCATGAGCGAAAGTTTAATGCAGAAGATGCAGCTGCACGTCAAGCGAGTGCCGAAGCTGCAGAAGCGCAAAGGATGCAAAGAGCTGAGCACTGTGATGTAGTGGAGTCAGTGGAGACCAATCACTTATTGGAACATTCAACTGACATTTGACTCCTCAGAACGCTCGCTGGAATGTTTCCAGACCTCGACAAAGACCTTATTGACGATGTTGTACGACAGAAGGAGGGCCGGTGAGTAGGAATCCAACCTTTTATATCGAGTGGAATCGCTAACTTCCGTGCGATATAGGGTTGGCCTGGCCGTGGACGCTTGCCTCGCCTTGAATATTTGACGGCAATGCGAAGACCTCGATTGTATCCTGACTGCGTACAACATCCCGCTCTCATAGTCCTAATCTCGGGCTGGGATCGAAATGTTGTCGCTGGCTACGCCTTGACGGAAAATCCATTACCCGTCCTGATTATTCACAAAGAACCTTCGAAGAGGAAGTCACTCGTTACTTAGCATTAGTGTCCTCCGTCAGCAATCATGCACAGACGAAGAAGCCAGCCTCCTAACTCTCAGTGGCTTGGGTTGCGCCTGCTGTGTAAAGTATTTGCTAGTGGCGCTTTCCTTGTTGTGCAGGCCAGACATTTGATTTGAGCATCGATGCTCAAATTTCCTCTCATCGGTATCACAGCAGTCAACTATTTATCCTCTTCATATTGCATTAATCAATGACAGTGGGTAGGGGAGAGAGCAACCTAGGATAACAATATGGATGGATCCCAAGAGCATGAATTGGAGGAGTGGACAACGGTGCGGACCACTCGGCCACGCGTCCCAGGGCACTCCGAGACCGTACATCAAGCTACAGGACTTCTCGATCCTCCGCCTTCTTACCAATCTGGCTCCCGCCATTATCGGGTCAATCACAATACGGCATTCGCGACATCCCAAGCAAGATCTGTAGAGACTATGCTTTCGATCCGAGTACAACCAAATCAAAAACGGTCGTGGCAGTATATCTTTTGCTGGGCTCTATGGCTTATGGTGGTTGTCCTAATTGTGTTGTGCACTATTGCAATTGTACTCAGCGCCGAACCGGTTGCGGATTCGGGTAGTGGATACACTATACCTCCTAGAGCGTCTGGCCGTGCTGATCTCCGGTCCTCCTCGACCGAAATCCTAGCCGTCTCTGGACTATACATGATACCACCTACTACAAAGGATGCAGATTGGGTACAAGCCGATCGATCACGATTTGAGCCAGCAGTGTCCACTACCATCAGCCCGGAAGATATAATAGGAAGTTTAGTAAGAATAGAAGGGACGTCCACAGTTGCGATTCGCAATGGTTGGCGTGATCCAGAGCAAACGGCTTCCGAGGAGGACGTCACATTCAATCGCTGGGGTGTTGAAACTCTGTATAGGCTCCGTCGTCGTGCCGTTAGTGCAGTACAGATCCAGAGGGGCTGGTGCATGAACAATGTCTGTAGTGATGAAAGGGTCTTGAGCACCATGTGCAGAAAGAAACACAAAGACATGGGCCGATTTGAACGGCAGGAGTGTGATTGGTACTGGAATGAGAAGCAACGTGCGGAGAGAACCTTGATGCAGAATGACAAAATTGCGAAACATTGTGAGACAGTTGCGCACCAAGCCGCAAGATTTCTAATATTCATTTGTGGCTCGCTCTTCCTCTTGTCGCTTGCAGTCCCGGTCATACTTGTTTTCAGGCTTTGGTCCCGGAAGAAGGCTAGGACGGATATCAAGAATGCTCAGGGTGAGCCCAACAGAAGTAACCGATATGGAGGATTTTGGCCTTTTTGGCTGGGATCAAACTTGGTTAAGCGTTTTGAAAGTGCTGCATCCTTGAAAGAGGAAAGAATTAGGGTACCGTGGTACCAATCCGTCTTCAGAAAACCCAACGACACTCTAGGGACCAATGGCAAGGAAAACCGCAGCCGTACCCGGCTTCAGAAGAAATTGGGAGACAATTGCCCACTGGATGGCCCCAACAACAAGAAATCGAAAGCTCCCATCATGCCAGCTGCTACTGACTCATGGGTCTTTGCAAATCTGGACAACATGGGTGAAAGAACATCTCCTGGTCTAGGAGAGCCTAATGGCCAACGCGGACGACGCAGATCTTCAAGGCGCTCAGAAGCGGTGAGCTCAGATAGCGAGCATATCTCCACGGCCCAAGGATCTTCTGTAGGCGAACATGGGCTTACCAATGATGAAAGAGGACAACTTCCACGACCTGATCTGTGAAATATCATTGAGGCAGTGTGTTTGGTAGCTGATCGTCCCTGGTCGAGCAGCCTTTGTCCCGGGATATTGCGATTGATGGAGGAGCGGGTCATTTGCATAGTTCACGAAGACCATGATGCAGACTGCCTGTTTATGACCTAAGCGTAGCAGCACTCATAGCCGTGAGACTTGGAATATACTCTCCGTTATATGATGAAACGTTGAAATGGACCTCTTGCATAGACGGTGATATGTGAACATTGCTACTGAAGAATACCTAGACTACTTGACTACCCAAAGGTGAACGGACGATTCTTAGCGTATTCTAGCCCAAACAAGAAGCTTTAGCCTTGCCAAGATCTCCTCAATGGTGACACAAGGAGTTCTCTCCACTCCGCCTATGTCGGCGAATTCACCCCTTCCCTTGCCTGCCTTGCTGTAATATGACGAAAGGTCTCAAGTACCTTCTGGTATCATTGCCGACATCCATCTCCCCCACCAATGAACATGATGAGGCTCTTACAGCTCTTCGATCGGCCGTAACGACAGACTATGGAACAGTCTACCCTTTCCAGATACCGGAGTTCAAAATCGGCACCTTGGATGCGTTAGTGCAGCAAGCGGACGACTTAGCTAAGCTTGAAACAGGGTGCGAGGGCGTTGTAGGTAAAGTGGGAGACTCGCTGAAAGCTATACTGGAGGGGGACCCCGAGAAGATAGCACAGCAGAAAGCAGTTAATGACAGTCAGTAGAGGATTTGAAATACCCAATTCTTACCAACTGATGCTGAAGATAGAGCCTGCCGAACAATACTTGAAGACGTTTCATTGGAACAAAGTCAAATACAGGGCAGATAAACCATTGGGGGAAATTGTCGATACATTACGAAAGGTAGCTCAAATATTGATCCACTGGGGTTGACCTACATTGATACGCTGGACAAGGAGGTGTCAAGCATCGACAACGATATCAAGAACAAATACAACCAGTATAATCAGGTTAAGACCTGCCTTACAGCTTTACAACGAAGACAGATGTAGGGTTTATCCCGGCCTTCATACTCGAAAACGGATGACTGACTCGCAAATCCAGAGGCAATCTTTCAAACAAGTCTCTCACCGCAATCGTCGACCCTTCCCTCGTAATCAAAGATTCCGAATACCTCGAAACACACCTTATCGCAGTACCCAAAACAATCATTAAAGACTTTCTCAAAAGCTACGAGACCATAGCCCCCATGGTAGTCCCTCGTTCCGCTCAATTGATAGACTCAGATGACGAGTTTTCGCTTTATGCAGTAACGACTTTCAAGAAGTATAGTGCAGACTTCGTACATAAGTGCAGGGAAAGTAAATGGACCCCGAGAGACTTCAAGTATAAAGAGGGCGGGAGGGAGGAAGAGCAGAGGGAGGTAGAGCGTGTAGGCAAGGACGAAAGAAAGGTGTGGGGCGAGGCATTGAGATTGGGAAGGACGGCCTGGGGCGAGGCTGTCATGGCATGGGTTCATGTGCTTGCCCTACGAGTATTTGTCGAGACGGTGTTGCGGTACGGGCTACCTCTGCAATTTGTTTGTGGACTCATAACGGTACGTCAAAACGGCCATTAAGCGCCCTCAATTCCTTGCGGCCATGGAACTGACGTGTGTTGGCACTGATAGACTACACCTAAGCTCGCAAAGAAGGCTCGTGGTTCGATGGATGCTGCGTACTCCCATCTGGGCGGCAAGGCATTCGGGAGAGATAAAAAGGGTCGAGTCACCAAGGACGACTCTTCAACATCGGCGGATATGCAAGCAGCAGGCCATATGGGCGATGGGGGTGATTATTCCGCCTACGTTTGCTACGAATTGGAGATACCATGAAATAGCTTAATCGTTATGGCTGTACATAGCATCTGTAGAGAATCGAGACCGACAAGCTCGAAAGGCTAGACGGCGATGACTGCATGAAACGTTTATACCCGCTCCTCGACCCAAGGACTTCATTGAGCCTTTTCTTGCCTTGCGAGCAGCCCATGCGCCTCTATATACTTGACAATCTGCACAACAGCCTCTTCCACTCCAGTCTCTACACTCCTTATCACGACCTCGGCGTTCTCAGGTTCCTCATACGGCGCGCTGATACCCGTAAAGTCCTTGAGTTCTCCTTTCCTAGCCTTCGCATACAAGCCTTTCGGATCACGGGATTCGGCGACGTCGAGGGGGACATGGACGTAGATTTCCACGAACGGTATCGATCTCGAGGCATGCAGTTCGCGGGCTACTGCGCGATCGGAGCGGTAGGGCGAGATGAAGGATGTGAGAGTGATGGTGCAGGAGTCCGAAAACAACAGTGCAACCTGCAATAGTTTTCAACATCATTCCGGACTGACGAGCCAATTGGTACGAAGACTCCGTACCTCCGCGATCCTCCTGATATTTTCGTTCCGATCCTTCTCGCTGAATCCTAGATCCTTGTTTAGTCCGAACCGCACATTGTCCCCGTCGAGGCGATAGGCGGCCAGTCCGAGGTGTAGCAGGTGCTGCTCCAATGCGATCGCTATGGTCGATTTGCCGCTAGCTGAGAGACCGGTGAACCAGAGAGTGAAGCCTTTTTGGCCGCGGAGAGCGCTCCGCTCGGGGTGGGTGACCGAGGAGTGGTGCCATGTTATGTTGCTGAGTGAGGGTGTGTCAGTCTTATTGGACTTTGTGTAGCAGAAGCGTGGTGTTCGCACCTACGTCGCCATTAGGGATATAGTTGATGAGCTGTCTCTGCCCCTAAGCCTCTCTTCCGGTTGGTTTGAAATGACAATTGGTCGTGGTGGGTGCTGGTCAGCAAATTACGTGCCCAATGACGTGCATAGCAGATTGAATTGTCTAACCAAGTACATTAGGGCTGACTTGGCAATTATCAGGCCTAATACAAAGGTCCCAAATCCTAGTACACTTACTGTTACCAAATCTCTAGTACACTTACTGTTACCAAATCTCTATGCATAGAATCCTATCTTTCATTATCTCAACCGCGGACATGATATTGTGAACCGAAAGATGGGGAAGCCAATCCTCTATTCTGAAAGTCTCCGGCTGGACAGTCAGGACCGAATGGGCAGGACTGATCAATAATTTTTCACATGGAACATAACGTTGAATTGCAATTTTACTCCTGCGGTTCCTGTCGATGCTCCGATTATGCAAGCCGCTCAGTTCCCAGCTGACCGTTGGGACAGTAGGACCCCCCCGAAATCCGATAATCGGAGAACTCATACCGTTGTACAGGACCGTAAGTACCGATATTATCCATCATTGTAAGCCTCATTCACTTCGTGCATTCTCACATACAACCCTGCCAATATCAGCCAAATTTAATCTCCCATTTGATCTATGTTTAGTGGTCAATGAGTACCAAAGCGGTGCAGGGTGGGCTAAACACGCTTCTAAGAGGGCATACTCTCCCTTCCGCGGCCATCTTGAGCAGTGACGGGAGCACATCATCACTGCTCTGTTGCTTGTACTGAATAGTGAAGAAACGACACTAAAATCGGCATAGAGCGGCCTTGCGATTGTGGTTACACCAAGCTCCTCCATCGTTCTGGTAGCGTGAAAATAGCACCGCTGACCTGTGACTGCTCTGGGCATCCCTCATTCACAATATTTTGATTGAAGCCAGCCACCATGCTGATAATTGTGGGTGGACTTGAGCCGGCTCTTCTTGCGGTGTTGTTGGTGAAGTACAACAAAATACATTAGTGAAAGGAGCCCCATCTTCGTACCGAAGTGGTAGTTGGCTGCTTTGTAAAGTCAAAGGTAAGGAGGGAGACCCTTTTCGATATCTCTCATTGCGAAGCCATCCCTGTTAGCAATCCAGGATTATCGAAGTACAACTATGAGAGCAACGGTAACCACAAATTTCCTTCTCTTTCCTTGTTGGCAGCTTAGGAAAAGTGGCTATTTTGGATTGACACCAGAGTCCATACCAAAATAGCTGGTATCAACACTAGTCTGGATCGATCGGAGTCCCTTGACCGATGTGTTGTGTAGCGACTGCAATCATTATGACAATTTGGTGGCATCGAGTCCATATCCTTGGAGGTGACCGTGTCACAACTGAGAGCTGATTCGAGGGGCCATACCCGGATCTCAATGCTTAAACAGACCACGGCAATATGCTAGATAGGGACACATTTCTACGATCTGAGCAGACAACACCGCGGAAGCTAGCGCCGTAACACTTTTCAGAGGGCAGGAATCTCACTTCACTTTCCAATCGTTGAAGTTCTTCTCACCTCACAAACTCTTTGTCGAACCTCGACCAATTCCACACCTCTTCCCAGCCTGCTACCGTCGGTTTACATCAGAAGAGGATCCTACAAATGGCGGAGCGCGTTTGTAATTGCTTGATACGGCTCATTGTTGGCAGAGGTACTCCAACTTCAGCCATAATATGTTTTACCGCACTGATGTTCAATTAGATCTGAGTGACAAGCACAAACGATGGCGCCTTGATAGAGATAACAGCCGCAAACTTGAAGCCCAGACACGCAATGGGACAAGGTCAAGACCTGTCACAGCGCATGCAGCAGCAGTGTACAATCGATCACTACGACCACTATCTGGACAGACTGGACGCTCACCACTGACATTGGGCACAAATCCCGAACTTTGTGGGGCAGTAATGCCTCCAGGGTTAGGCCTTGCTCTAGCATTATCGCCAATTTCAGGGTCGGGAGCAGAAACAGCCATGGAGCTCGCATTGTCCCCAGAATTGGATCTGGTCCCTGGTTCAGCGGGCGACCCAGGGCCTCCATCACCACCAAAGCCAACATCAGGACCAGAGACTCCAGGAGCGTTACCTAATAGGCCATCATCTTCAGCAGCGCCACATTCAGTGACCTCAGCACTGTCGGGACCTGCATATACATCTGCGCAGACAGGCCGGGTCTCTGCGCCTGCGCATTCCTCATCCTCGAATCCAAGCCCAAAACCCCAGATCCTTATGCCGAATCGCCACTATTCGAACGTCCATAGTCACTATGCAAGGGTCACCATCCATGTCAAGCAGAATGAAATCAACAATGAGATCGAGATCACAGATGTCATGCAGTCCTACGATTATGGCTGTTTTGACACCCATTATCACATAGGCTTCAAACGCCACAAAGCCAAAGGAAATGCTCGTATGTCGGCTCGAAAGGCTGTTGATCCGGAAAGGCTGCCTCAGGATTCCAAGGCGTGCGACGGCCGTAAAGAGAAACACGTTGCATGGGTACCGAACTTGATCCAGTACCATCAGAAGCCTTCAAACATCCCACGACACCACCAGCATCCACCACCTATTGAAACTCACCGACCCTCAAGGGTCAAATCGGCACTGCGCACAGTGACTACGGGGAGATGAAGAAGTTGACCCATGAAGGGGTGGTTGTGAGCGGCGCGTGAACGTGAGGACTTGATCGAGATCTGCAGGCAACGAGGAAGGATTATTTCGTGGAGTTTGGACGGAGGACATGGTATGATACCCTAAGATACTGGTCGTGGATGGATGCTACAATGGTGAAAGTACGCTTGTACCTTAGCAACCACCAAATGGCGTATGTTGTACTGTGTATATCTTGCAATAGCAAGCATGTATTCCCAGGCAGACGATTGAGGGACTGCTTCACTACACAGTCTTACATTGAAACCTCAGTCTTCTGTCCTTTGGACTCAACTCACCGTCAACTTTTTCGTCGACCTCCCCCTTTTGCCGCCACCCAAAATCCTCTGAAATATCCGAGCATACCTTTGATTCCTACGTAGTCCTCATTCTCCCCCCCACCTGCCCCCACATCCTCTTGAAACTTTCTTCATCATGCCGCAGCATCGTCCCCTCCTCATGATCCAATGCTCCTACTGTATCAGCACCACTATTACCCCTCTGCGTTCCCCCCCCCCCTCTCCCCACCCCAAAAAAGTACCCCACCGACCACCCAACTTCACAAGATCAACTCAACTGAACAGAACAGATAGAAAGCAAACTACACCACTGTTATATCGAAGCTCCGCTCGAACGCCCATGAATACAGGAACGAGACTGTCATCGAGGACATCTCCGATGGAAAGTTTGCCCCATAGCATATCTTAGTCACCGGAAAGATCAAAGCCAAGGTCAACGAAGGTGATATTGTAATTTGGTACCGTAGGCATCCATTCATCTTCGCTATGTGCGCCATCGGCGATCGATTTGCAAATAGTGTGGGTGGAATACCTGAGCGATCGAAGTTGAGGAGTGTGTGCTTTGATAAGAGGAAGGGGATGAAGGGAGGGCGGTGTAGCTCCGTGATGGGAAGATGGAGAGGGTGGGGAATGCGCGATTGGCACTTGTGTCTTTTCTAGTGTAAGCTGTACGTATGTTGCATGTTGCACTTTTGCGAAGAGGACTTGGCTTGCGATCTCACTAATACAACGGATGGGTATGGGGAGATTTCACAGTTTTATTCCTTTCGAATGAAGGGTCACTTTTCTTCGGATGCGAATATCGCCATTCGGTGATTTCGGATCGGATGTGAGAGATGAACAAGGTTGCACTAGAGAGTTACGGTCTTCATGATGTTGGGAATAACCTGGAATGGGGCCGTTTGCTGTATTCTCTCGGTAAGTGTTGCGCAGGCTCATGGACCATGGCATCATTGAGCTTCAATCCATACCAATGTACATCTTTTCCTCGAGCTGTATTATGTGGCTTCACCCTTGGAGATGCCCTTGTTCCCATGAAGATCCTCCAATAAAGGTGAAACCCAGATCCAGCCCTAGACGCAGATATGGAATCAATGTATGTCATGGCTGTGACAACTCCATGACGGTAGCTTTCCAGAGTCACTGAGATCCAATACGATATTTTGACACACACGTTGAGAAGGTTTTGTTGATGCTCCCATCTCTTCAAGCCCTTTTGCATGCTCGCCAGCCGACACCAAGGTGATTCAGACGATTGGTACGTGGGCGGACGTTGCTTTGGCAGTCTCCACTACTATGGTTCTTGATTGATCGTTATGCATACTGCTCGAATTCCGCAACGCCCCTGGGTACGCCCTTACGAAGCAGTACCTATAGCAATTGCCAGTCCCGTGTTGACAATTGGTAGCCAATAAGGTATCCCCATCTTCCACTGACTCCAACTGTAAAGCCCAGATCAGTAGTGTTTAAGAAGACGAAGCTTGTCACGGTGAAAATGTCCAGAACAGGAGTGCTAAGGGGGGGGCGAGATAGCTTACACCCCCATCAGCGACAAACACCCTGACATGACCGATCCCCCAACTCTCGTTGCGGGTAGTGCCACACCGACAGACGCAATGCACATTGCAACACCTATGATCCTTGTGAAGGTGACAGCATCGAGGGGCACGAACGAAAAGGCGGCAAGTGTGCCGTCAGCTTTAGCCATGGCGCGTTTTTGGAGGGATGGAGTTGGAGAGAAGGGAAGACGGGCTTGACCTCCGAGGACTAGTTCGAAAGAGAGTATGATAGCAAGGGCGTGGGACAGTAGCGCCATATTGATCTTACTCTAGGAGTGAAACGGCGGAGGAATCGTGAGTTCAACCAAGTGGTGAAGGAGTCTTCTATTTAGCCGTGTCTTTGAAAATCCTTGGCAATGACTGGGTTGCATTAGCACTGAAAAAGCAGGCAAGAATAGCCGAAACGTACCTGGGCGTGTCTAGGTTCAATGAACAAGCCATCAGCTTCTACAAGCACTTTGCCCGGCTCCTCAGTCTCGCTTAGCAGCTCTATCCTTCCCCTGACCCAGACCTTTCTCCCTTCGACTTTGACAGTCTCAGCTTTCAGTACCACAAACGAACCAGCAGGGGCCGGGCTTCTGTAATTGACGGTCAAGCTCGCAGTCATGCCAATCTTGTTTGGTAGTGCAGAGAAACCACATCTTGCAAGACCCTCGTCACACAGCGTCGCCAGCAAGCCTCCATGTACAATACCCACATGACCGCAAAGATCTGTGCCCAAGTATAACATTGACACCAGACTCTTGCCTTCTTCGAGAAAGACCAGCGGTGGAACAGGTATCTTGCCCGGGCCTAACAAGGTACCACCAGTCAAACTATGCTTCCGGTGTTCGTCTATGAAACGTAGATGGGGTCTTGATTCCGTCCACGCAGGATTCGGGCGCAAGGACATGGCAAGTGGGTGACTACCTATGTAGTCATTGATCTTGGCGGCCTGCTCGTCTGGGGCCTTGTATAGAGCGAGGGATTCTGCATCGGTGGGAGCGGACATAAGAGATAGGATCGAGGCAATTGCCGGAGCGGTTGCGATTAGAAATCCGGCAGAGGTGAAGGCGATGGAAAAGGCAGAGATTGTGAGTATACGCCGAAGGCGAGCGCGTCGAAGACTGGGCTTGGATGATGCTGTGACTCAATAGTCAGTTGGGACATCGTGAATCCTGTCGGCGCTTTATTGAGAAAGCACATACTCAGATTTGAGCTGTACGATCTCGGGGAAAGGGTATGCTTGGCGAGTGATTGGAGGACTGACAGCTGATAGGGAGGTGATGGCGCACAGAAGGGGCGAGCCCTCATGCGACTTGATCGGATTGCCGAAGGAAGAGACATAATTGCTTTCGCAAGCATGGATGAGTGAGTTTGAGGTAGAGGGTTTTGTCTCTAATCAGATCGCGATGAGTAAGCATCGTACCTGAGCTAACCTGCTAGTTCTAAAGTCAATATAAATGATCCTAACATTAATTGGCTTGACCAGGAGCTCTCTTTGGTATTTGATAGCAACAGTTTGTGAGCATCTAGGATACCCTTCCACTCACGGAGTATTCGTTGTCGAATTTGAATCCTTCTTAGCCAACATACCGATAAAAAGCTTTCTGGTGATATGTTCAAAGCCACCGATCAATATCGATCTTATGAAACCTTGGTAGGTAAGGACTAGACATTTTTACCGAGACTCGTTTGTTGTCCAGGCTGTCCCTGCTATGCATATCTAATACACAGCCTGGGCGCTGTGCAAGATTCTCTAGGCATTGTGCCTGAGTGCTACCCACAATCAACAAGGAAATGTAAAATGAGGGAATAGGACGAGCCACAGGGCAGATGATTCGTTGTCAAATCGTAGCAACAAGGTCCCATTAGACAGTTTGAAAGTGGGTGCTAGACGTGGCACTATATATTATTCCAACGGCAGAGGAAGGTCATACAAGCGAGAAACAATGTATCACTGCATCGATATCTCCCGCGAGCCGACGAAAGATATTACACCCTATTCTCTATCCTCTTGTCACCCATCATCGGAGAATAGACCTTGCATTTACCAGTGGCTTGTCGGGATTGTCCCCATAAATAGCTTTATACTAGCGGTATCTACCAGAGCAATTCTTGGATCTCATCTTCTATGGCGGAGTACGAATAATGGTACTTGGCGATGACCACTGACATACGACGGGGTTGTCTCAACATAAGTCCCTCGTTCTACCACGCAATTGGTGGGGTCGTTGACAAGACAGTCGCTTTATGCGGTTGAATATGTCACGTCGTCTTCTCCCAATCTTTATAGTTGTGTGATTCCATGTGTGCCCAATGACCTGCACGCGTCACAAATACACGAAGTTTGGATGGCATCATGACCGAAGATGCTACGTGAGAGCCCTCGCCTGGATGCTGTATCTTCAAGCCACTCTAGTAATCGTAGAGAGACTAGCACAAGTCATATTTCATCTGTCCGCATACTTACTGGTACTATTGCTGGTTGTTATTTCTGTGATCGTTCTCAATTTAGAAGGTGGATAGCTCCAATGGTCGGATTGATTCCTTCCAACCCGGAGGATACGTGTTGCTTCTCGCTTGCTTGGATATCCAGGTGGTTCCTGGTTCCTGCCCTTGCAGATTTGGGGGCGAGCAACCCGGGATGTGACTCCGATCTGCAGTTTGCTCCCCACAAGCCTAGGCCACTTGGTAGTCGCGGAGCAATACCATTGCATAATCATCCCACTTGAGTTCCTTACCGTATTGCCTCTTTGCTACAATTATACCATTGCTTATTGCATCTATATTTCCGCTATCGTTCGCATAGTTCTATTGTTGCGCCGCAGACCGCATACACTTTTGCTTTTTGTCGCGCCGCCTCACACGACACCAAAGGCTCCGGCTTCATATTCCAGCACATTTGTATTGCTACTCGAAAGCTTCGCACCGAGTATGCCTCCAACACGCAGGACCAAGATTCTGGCTGTAGTTCTTGCTATTATCGTCTGCACCATTTGGTACCTCTCTGTATGCGCAGACCCTTCTATCCACTTGGACGCTTCGTCTCGTCACTTGACACTATCAGATGCTGACATGCTATCTTCAGAACGACTCCTCATCCACAGAATTCTACAGCCGTACTACAGCTGCCCTTGATAAACAAAAAGCTTCGGATCGGGAAACAGCTCAGCAACTGCAGGAAGCCAAGGACGCCGCGAATATGCACGAGCCAGTTGGGTTTCAACCTCCACAAAAGCCCATCGGAGTGGACACACCCAAGGTCGCTCCAAATCACGATCGCCCAGAAGTGGCCACCTCTTCTGATTTGAACGGGAAGAAGAGTGTGGCTGGTAGAAAGACTATGAAAGGGACCGACTTCCAAGGTTTGCATATGGGCAAACTTGCGCCGAAGGAGACACAAGTGGCAGCCGACAATAAAGCCCAGGATGAGGACGAGATAGCAGGCAAGGAAGAAATAGTGAAATCCAAAGAGGATCAAGAAATCGAGATCGAGCTGAACACAATACTGAAGAAGGGTCCCAGTGAGTCTCTAGTAACGACTACGCCTGCTGAAGATGAAACCTTGTCCTCGACTAACGATACATATCTGTGTAGTCATAATTTTCAGCAAATCTTACTGTCCCCATTCTGCCAAGGCCAAACGAATACTCCTCGAAAAATACACCATCGTGCCTGCTCCTTATGTTGTTGAGCTCGATATCCATCCTATGGGTCCAGGATTGCAGAACGCGCTGGCGCAGAGTACGGGGAGGCGGACAGTTCCTAACGTACTTATCAGTGGCAGGAGTATCGGAGGAGGAGACGATATAGAGGCGTTGGATGACAGCGGTGGGCTGATAAAAAAGATCAAGTCAATGGGTGCTAAGAGGATTGTGGAAGCAAAGCTCACTTAAGAGTTGTTTTGTAGTGGGTGGTCTTCTGATTTGGCGCATTGGTTTGGAGGCCGAAGGTCGGTGGCATCACCGAAATCTCTTGGGGTGGGATCTCACGTGTGGGAACGGCGTCTAGCGGAATTGTGGTGGCATATTGGACTTAGCACTGGTGCATTATGGGTTTTGGATTGCTGTTGGATACCCATGTTCGGCTATTCATTGTCATTATTATTGACACGCAGAAACTGTTATGACAGAGCAGCATTTCGAGTTCAGACACGGCTGTAGCAATTCCTTATGTTTTATGCACAATGCCTTGCTGAAAACTTCATCGGGTTATATCAAGCTCTTCTTAGACTAGCGCAGTAAGTCTTGGCGCGCACAGAAGTTGTTCGCCAATTTCACGCCTACCTTCAAGATCATGAACTCGACTCCTTGACACTCCGCCAGCAATAGCCAAGATGAGGTACATTCACTCGCAAGAGTCGCTGACTATACCTGAAAATGGTGAGTCTGTCTTGATGTCCCCACAGAGCATAGACCAGCAGCCCCAAACGGCTCCGCTAGGCCCTGGTCGCCTGTCAGAGCATCGATCAACAGCAAGATTAATTCCAAGGATCGCTGCTGACCAGTAGTCAGTCAAGGTCCACATCAAGTCGAGGATTGTCACGGTTGAGGGGCCTCGAGGTATACGAACCTGCAATCGCGAAGGACCTGATATAGTCTAACATTCGATAGGCAAATTGGTGAAGGACATGTCTCATCTCTCTGTTTGTTTCTCGCATCCTGCGAAGAACATGATAAATATCGAACTACATCATGGCGCCCGCAAGAACGTCGCCACGCTCCGCACTGTGAAAACCCTCATCAACAACCTCGTCATAGGCGTTACGAAGGGATTCAAATACAAAATGCGATACGTCTACGCCCATTTTCCCATCAATGTCAATATCGAGAAGAATTCAGAAACAGATCTGTACGAGGTGGATATTCGGTACGTTGATAACATAGCCGCATTGGAGGGTGTCGCTATGGGTGTCTGACGTGTCATTGTACAGGAATTTTATTGGGGAGAAGATCGTGCGACGGGTCACTATGCTGCCAGGTGTCGACGTCGAGGCCTCGAAAAATCAGAAAGATGAGCTACAACTGACTGGGAACTCTCTGGAGAACGTATCCCAAAGCGCCGCGGACATTCAACAGATATGCATGGTCCGGAACAAGGATATTCGGAAGGTAGGAAAACATCACGGTTCGCACATTATAATTCTGGTCTAATGTAGTCAATGGCATAGTTCTTGGATGGCCTGTACGTGTCGGAGCGAGGAAACATCGAGGACTAGGGCCACAAGTGGTTCAGTGGCGATGAAGGAGGTCTGGATCGTGCTGCATAGCAGGATAGCGAATGGGATACGTTTCGGTCATCGATGATATGCACGGAAATTGCGGAGTGCGCATACCTTCGCATGCTGTACGCTTGAGAGCCATTGAGAATCAAGCACAGTTCTCTAGCGTGCTCATGATTCTGGACAAGGCCGTCTACAGCTTTTGAGACCTCAAACATTCGTCGTTTGGCTCCTTTGAGTCGCACAATCTCCTCAGGCTTATCTCTCCCATATATTTGCTTACAGTAACTGCAGCAGAGTTATGTTCACTCCCGCGGTGGTCAATCACCTTGCCGACGTTTATTGGACAGACCTCGGATTTGCCCCTTCGATTCGGGATTGCTAAACCTGCTCGTTCACCCACTGTTGAAGGAATCGTACTAGTGAGCTATAGGGCAAGATAGTTTTCCCTCTCCAGCTCCTTGGCGTCAAGTGAATTCCTCCATACTTGGGTACTCCTCTGAATACACTACAACAAGGTATATGAGCCACCCAGCCAGGGCTTTCGGCGACGATGGTTTCGCTAGGCTGGTGCCGAAGGTAGAAAAGCTTTGCGAAGAGCGGGCTAGCATTCATTATTGAGTACCCTAGTCGCTTTCAGACGTGCCCACTGCGGATATTGTACTTGTATGCATGTTGACAGCTTTTCGGCCTCGCCGCCTGCGAGCGATACCTTAGATAGAGAACACATAATTCACTGCCGCCAATATGCACGTGAACGACGCTAGAGCTTGGTCAATGTTGGTAGCCGACTTATCTACCGTAGGCAGCTTACCACCCGAAACATTGGGTCGTCCAGCCCTTATCTACTTTATCGTCGTCGGTTGCGCTCCCCTTCTCCCCCTGCTCCTTCTGCGGGGAATCTTTTGGGTCAGTCTTCGGGCCCGATCCTTGCTCTAGTGAGGTGGCTTTTGCTTTGTACTAGACAGCTAGCCGTTGAAGTATAAACCTTGTGACAGTTATTGTATGGCGGCAAAGGCCCTGGCTTGCGGTGACTCGCAGCCATCCCACAAAAGTACAAGAAGGCCACTGCCCCCCACATCTTGTGTTGATCTCAGCTCCTCCATCTTCTGTTGGACATCTCTCCCACATTAGAGAGTCACCATCCCATCAGTTACAGGATGAATGGTACCGATGACTACGATGTCAAGGTGAAAGATGGCTCCCACGAAGGACTATCGGCTTACCACAACAATGTACAAGATCCCGAAATGGAGGGTTTGACGCTGTATGAAAAGAAAGCTCTGCTCGTGAATCGTGAACTGGATTCTCATGGCATGGGAAAGTACCAATGGTACATTTTCTTTCTGTGTGGCTTCGGCTATCTCATAGATCTGCTCTATGCACAAGCATTCGGTCTTGTTGAGCCATCGATACAGCAAGAATTTGGCTTTGGAGGTAATTAGCGGTCACTCCTCTCGTAAACTCGAACGCTCACCGTAGATCAGATTCTAAGTCGGGCGATATTTTCAGTAGCTTCTCCGCAGGGCTCACAGCTGGGGTATGTACTTTTTCCGACAACAGAGCTCAAGACGATTGACAGTTGTGAACACCTCTAGGCCTTTGTCTGGGGAGTTCTGGTTGATATTATTGGCATGTGCTCTTCGCCTAGCCTGTACTCTGGCTTGCCTGATTATCTACGACGGTATGAAACCTCGAGCTGACTGGGGCACCTAGGTCGTCAATACGCGTTTAACTTTACAGTCTTGATTACTTCTGTCTTTGGTCTATGTCTTGCCGGACCTTCGACCTACAACGGAATACTTGTACTTACAGCCTTTGTTGGATTCGGCGTGGGAGGTAACATCCCCATTGACACAACTATATGTCTTGAATTCATTCCTCAGGTATGTTCCTGTTTACAGGTCAAAAGCATGTAACTCACGGATGGAAAGAACCGACGTTTTCTGCTGGCGCTATTGTCGATCTTCCAACCCTTGGGTGTGGTTATAGGCTCTGGTATAGCATATGGGTTCATTCCAAATTACAGCTGTGGCAATGAGGGAAATGATGCCCAGGGTAAAGCCTTGCCAGCATGTAGTAAAGTCAAGCCGGGAGAAGTCTGTTGCACGAAGTCTAGCAACATGGGCTGGAGGTACACTTTACTCTGCATTGGAGCAATTTGCCTCGCCGTCTTCTTTCTCCGATTCGTGGTCTTCAATTTTCAGGAGTCGCCCAAATATCTACTTTACAGGGGCAAGGACGAGAAAGCAGCGAAGGTGCTTCAATATATAGCAAAATTCAACGGACGCCAGAGTAATATCACGCTTGCCACCTTCCAGGCTCTAGAGAATGAAGAAGCATCTCTGGCCAGCCGAGGCGCAATCGCCACGGTGTCAACTCCAACGCAGCTCAAGAAAACCTGGCGCCAACAGATCAAGCTAGAACTTGTGAGATACAAGATGTTATTCGTGAGTACCAACACAGCTCGTTTGACCATATTAGTTTGGATCACATACGTCTTCGACTATTGGGGCTTTAGTATTGCTGGTGAGCAGACCATCGATGCATCACGATGGAATTCTATTGACACCGAGAAGGGTCGTTTTTACCGAAAATCTTGATCAAGAAGAACAGCGCTATTCATGTTTCACTCAGAACAAGTTACAGGAACTTCATCATCATATACATCTGCGGTGTCCCTGGTGTTATGCTGGGCGCGCTGATGTACGCTGTCCCACGAGTGGGTCGTAAGTGGGCCATGGTTGGAAGCTCCGCGCTGATGGGCATCTCGCTCTTCCTCTTCGCCACCGTGAACACCGAAGCTTCAAACATCGGATTGAATGCCATGGAGTACTTTTTCCAAAGTATGTTCAATGCCGTTCTCTATGGATGGACACCAGAGGCATTCCCGGCACCGATCAGAGGAACCGCAGCCGGACTTGCAAGTTTCTGGGGTCGTCTGTTCAGCATCGTCTCCCCCTTGATTGCTGCAAACCTGCTTGCTAAAAACCTGAATTCTCCTTTGTACTTGGCCGGGGCGGGGGTCCTCGTTTGCACGATTGCTATAATCCTCATGCCGACCAAGTCTATGGGAGCACAGAGCTACTAGCTCATCAGGGAGGCAGTCGGGTGGATTCATGTCGCAGTATGCAAGCAACGGTTCGTAGCTCCAGCGTAGTCCATGTTATATACCCTCCCATGCCTCAAATTGCAACGGAAATGATACTTGCTTTCCCAGCCCCGCTGCCCACCATAATCAGCGACCAGCCTACACAAGTCTGCATTTCGGCATGACCACTGACGGATCAGTTGGGCTACATGCTAGCTATCGAAGACGACAGTTGGCAGCTCATTGAGACAGATCTGGGCGAACCCTCCCTACGGTAAGCTACATTTAGGTAAGATGCGTAGGGCTACCATATCCGCGGATGCAATACTCCATCTAAGGTAAGTAGGTATCCGGCAGTTCCGAAAGGAGATACGAGATCAACAGACAATAATGTTAGTGGAGGTCCAATGGAAAGGAATTTGCAGAGGGTCGTACTCCGTCGAAATAGAGTCAAGCCCAATAGATCCTCTGTGATGGAAGGAGTAGATTATTGAGACTGATTGATGACTGACATAGATCATGCAACAGTTTCGCCACCAAGCCAAGTGGGCGCAGTCATCTCGCATCCTTCAAGTACGAGGGAGAAGGAACGGTTGGAGGATCGAACATGTCCAACATGAGCGTCGATGGTTGCCACACAGCAAAGACGGTCTAAGAGCAGATTTGACAACAGGTTACCCTCGTAATGCTCCGGGCGAATAAGATCCAAGGCGTATGGTGGAGCTGTATCTATCCGCATTTGATCTGAGATCTCGACTCGAGTGGTTCAGGAACATGGAAGATTAACGAACCAACGGATTGGCAGTGGGTAGTTACCTTATCCGTGGTGGTTGCACTCTCACTGTCGCTTCCCTGCAGCCGTTGAGTACCTACCTACGCACCTACGGAAGCACGGCCCTTGTTGGCGGGATGATGGATCCAATCACCAGTGCTCTCTTCCTGGCAACGACACATGGGATGGATAAGCCCCCACTTCAGCCTCATTATCTCATCTCACCTCTCACCCGAGCTGACGTTATCCGTTATCCAGGTTGAAGGTGATTGCAGATTGACTGCCATACCCCGCGGCAGCCACAGAAATCGTCATCACGACATGATGGCGTAAATGTTCAGATAAGCTTCGTGGAGGAATCGAGCTAGTATGGGTCCGGTATAGTTCTAGAACTACTAGTGTGGAAGGTTTCTCCATCACTGAAGAGGGGGGCCCGGACTCTCCGGGAGACCGGGTTCAAGCCCATGATAGTACGTAGAAGTACATCAGCTGGGCGCCCACAATGCCCCACCGACCCCCTTTGACTTCACCACCAGCGCCCTATGCAAGCTAGTCTAGCACGCTGCTCACGATGGCGCATTGCTTACTTCTACGATCGGCAAAATGCCCACTATCAGTCCCATGTTCCCAACTTCCATCCATTGCCCCAGAAGCTGTACCACCCCACGAGTAATATTCACTTGACACAACTTCCTCCTTCATCCTCATTGCCCAAGCAGAATACATCTTTCAGAGACCAGCTCTTACTCCAGCGGTATCTTCTCAATTGCGGACTGCGGGAACCCCCACTTACATCTCATACATCTTGGTGGTTAATGCTCCAGGAGGTCCACCGCCGCAAACCCTCCTCTCTATACTACACTCCCTTGGTCCGGGGAGTCCGTTGTCTCAAATGGCGTTAGGTATGATGAAGAGTCGTAAAGTCGACACAAACAACATCCATGCAATCGATGCCAACAATGCTTCATCCGATTATACCGACAAGGCTGCCGAGTACTATGATCCCGAAGCTAACAACGAAAAGGGTCGCAAGAAGAGCGTAATAGCATCCGGTGTCCTAGGCGATTCCGACGACGCTTCCTTGACCGTGGGCAAGCAACTGGAGCTGGAGTCAACCAACTCCATCAAGTACAGGACATGTTCCTGGCAAAAGGTGATTTGATCCTTTTTCATCTTCCATCTCTTCTATACGACCATCGAGAAGTTGAAGGCCAGCTGCAAGGCCGAATCGACTTATTTCGATACATGCAATACAAACTGTCAGATGTAAGCATTGCACTGGATAGCATGTTGACGAGAGATGACAGACGGCTGCTCTTTTGTTTAGCGAGTACATATGTTTGGCAATCATGTCATTCCCGTACTCCTACTCCGTCTTAGGCCTGGTCCCCGGGTTGATCGTCACGGTCGTCGTCGCTCTGTCTGTTCTGTACACTTCGTTGATCGTCTGGTAAGAGACTCGATTTCCGGGTATATGCAACGAAGCTTATACACAATATCAGGGAATTCTGTCTCCGTCACCCGGAACTCCGCGATGTTTGTGATGTTGGTCAGATGCTCTACTTCGGCTGGACATGGGTGTGGTACCTGACTGCCGCCATGTTCATACTCAACAATACTTTCATTCAGGTGAGCTCTACACATGCCCTTTCCACCTCATAAGTATATTCATCGCTTTAGGGACTCCACGTTTTGATAGGCGCCAAGTATCTCAATACGATGACTAATGGTGCCGTCTGCACTGTCGGTTTCGGCGCCATCTGGGCAGTCCTCTCGTGGTTTTGCTCTCTACCCAGGACGTTTGACACTCTTTCCAAATTGGCTACTTTATCGGCATTCTTCACCTTCATATCCGTCCTCCTTGCAGCAGTGTTTGCTGGTGTGGAAGGCAAACATGGAACGGCGGGTTACAATACCCCAGGCGGTGGAAAATCTGGTCTGCTCACAGGCGAGCCAATTGTCCTTGTCGTTGCAACTGCAGGTACTGGCTTCGTCAGTGGAATGAACGCGTTTTTGAACATCAGCTATACCTTCATTGGTCAGATCACTATTCCCAGCTTCATCGCTGAGATGAAGGAACCCAAGGATTTTCCCAAGGCACTCTGGGCTGTCACCATCTGCGAGATTATCGTCTTTAGTGTTGTGGCGGCCGTCATCTACGCCTACACTGGAACGCAATACGACACTGCACCCGCATTTGGATCTCTGGGCAACGTACTCTACAAGAAAGTGGCCTTCTCGTTCATGATTCCAACTTTGATCTTCTTAGGTGTTCTTTATGCGTCCGTATCAGCTCGCTTCGTCTTCTTCCGCATCTTCGAAGGTACCCGTCACAAGGGCAACCACACCGTAATTGGCTGGGCCTCCTGGGGTGGTATTCTGGCTATCACGTGGATCGCTGCCTTCATTATCGCGGAGGTTATCCCATTTTTTTCCGACTTGTTGTCTTTGATGAGCTCGCTTTTCGACTCCTTCTTCGGCTTCATCTTTTGGGGAACCGCCTACATGAGAATGCGGAGTTCGGATTATGGGCCCGGATGGATCACCAAACGCGGTATTCGAGGCATCGCAGGGTTTGCCTTGAACGTGATTATCATCCTGATCGGTCTCTTCATGCTTACAGGCGGGACATATGTGAGTACCTCTACTTCTCCACCATTGTCCACCGTTCTAAGATCATTCCAGGCTACATGTCAGAGTATTGCAGACAATTATAAAGCTAGTACCGTTGGCGGTGTCTTCAGTTGTAAGAGTAATGCACTGTAGTAGGATTTGTTCACAATGACCTCGGGCCGATTTGTCTTGTCGAATATGAACAATCTACCGACGCATCTTGTATATAGCAACAAAGTAACATGCTCATATACCTCCCTGGTGGTACTCAACATGGTGTGGCCTATGTGCAACCAACGGAGTTGAAGGTCAATGGTGGCTCAAAAGTAATAGGGTATCAAACCCGCCTGACGAAACCCTTCCCCTCTTATTCTATTTAGGACGGCCTGAGAATGCATTTCTTGAATCAAGACCCAGTCATTTCAGTTGCATCATAGACCAACACGTGAACAATACCTATGGGCTTCCTTGGAATCAGGTAAGACAGAGAAAAAAAGCCGACTGTCATCTGTGATGGACCCCGCAATTGCTGTCAGAGCAGCTTTCAAAAGCGTCCGATGCTCCAGGAATGCTGTCCGCTCAGCTAGATATTGGTCAAATACTAGTCGTGCGCGGATTGTGCCTGTCAATGGTTCAGGTCCCTCGAGAAAATCCCTTCCATCCACGCTCTACCAATGGAACAGATCACTGCAGTTGCCAAAATCCATCATAACTTCTCAGCGAAGACACTCTTCACACGATGCATCAACCAGCGATGGAGGACTCAATCGTACAGCACTACATGGTTTGCATGTTGAGAATGGAGGCAAGATGGTGCCATTCGGGGGCTTCTCTATGCCAGTACACTACTCCGATCTCAGCGTTGGGGAAAGTCACAAATGGACGAGGGAAAGAGCCAGTCTATTTGACGTGGGACATATGTATGCTTGACTCCTTTCTATTGTAGAACCAGTGACTGAATACTTTCCTCCAGGGTCCAACATCGCTTCTCCGGTCCTGGTGCTGCTCCCTTTCTTGAACAGATAACTCCCACCTCCACCGCGTCCCTCGAGACCAACCGCTCCACGCTCTCCTGCCTCCTCCATCCAGCCACCGGCGGTATCGTAGACGATACGGTCATCACACGCCTTGGGCCCCAAGCCTTCTACGTCGTCACCAACGCCGCCTGCAAAGCCAAAGATGTTGCATATCTGCAGGAGCAAATCGAGGCAAGAGATACGCGCCACGGCGCTCTGGAATGGGAAGTGCTTGACGACTGGGGTCTCGTCGCTCTACAAGGCCCACTAAGCGCGGAAATACTGGAACGTGCGCTCGTAACAGCAGGCGCCGAAGACGTGGACATCAAAGCCCTCTACTTCGGCCAATGCCTCCACGTTCCCCTCACCAACCTACCCTCAGCGCCCCCGGCCGCAGCAAAAGACCCAATCCTCATCTCCCGCGGCGGCTACACAGGTGAAGACGGCTTCGAGATCTCCATCCCCCCCGCCCTCACCGTCCCACTAATCACCCACCTCCTCAGCACCGGCGGCCGCGACCGCCTCCGCCTCGCCGGTCTCGGCGCCCGAGACAGTCTAAGACTTGAGGCCGGAATGTGTCTCTACGGCCACGACCTGAACGACGAGACCACCCCCGTCGAAGCCGGGCTCGGCTGGGTGATCCACAAAGACCGCCGCGCCGCCGGCGGCTTCCACGGCTCCGAGACCATACTCGCGCAACTTCGACCGAGGAAAGACGGAGGTGATCCGCCCAAGCGGAAAAGAGTGGGATTGGTGGTCGAGGGCGCGCCGGCGCGAGAAGGGGCGGAGATTCGAGCGGAGGTGGGTGGGGAGGTGGTGGGGACGGTCACGAGCGGCTGTCCGAGTCCGACGCTGGGGAAGAATATCGCGATGGGGTATGTGGAGACGTCGCTTGGGAAAGCTGGCACGGCGTTGGAGATTATGGTTCGGGGGAAGGCTAGGAAGGGCGTGGTGGTCAAGATGCCGTTTGTGAAGAGTCGGTATTGGAAGGAGGTTGTGGGGATATCGCCGGGCTAGGTTGATTGAAGGATGGGGGACGTTACGGTACCTTGAGATGTTGGCGCTAATTGGGCTTCGGGGTGTAGGAGACGTGGTGGACTCAAGCGTTCGTAGCGAGCTGGCAAATCTGGGTGGAGTTTCGGGTTTTTTTATCCGAGGGCTATTTATCATCTAAAAGCTCGGTGTGAACGTGGAGTCTGGTTTTCAACATGGACCAAGGCTGGGTTCAACAACAGATATACTGGATGTACACGTGTCAATTCAACGGATGAATGCGAGAGATATATTGAAACGGTGGGCTATTATGAATGAATCTGAAAGACAAGAT